>Ga0335072_10000218_pt1 | contig 124528 bp, 106 predicted proteins | sample Lox_Sample_21_FD_206725 | JGI IMG/M metagenome (GOLD analysis project Ga0335072, IMG submission 206725) | Soil microbial communities from Loxahatchee National Wildlife Refuge, Florida, United States - Lox_Sample_2.1 | ecosystem: Environmental > Terrestrial > Soil > Wetlands | place: USA...
TGATGCCGTTAGTATGTCCGTATGGCGTGGGACTCGGTGCATTGACAGGTCCTTGCGTCAGCATCAGTCGACCTCCAAGGATCGGAGTGTTGCCTTCCTCCTTCATCTGACTCGCCTCTCGTGCTTTTCGCTCTTCATTGTCTTTCCGAAGGGTCTCGATGGTGGCGGACTGCTGGCTCATGTAGCTGATCATGAATGGCATCGTGAAGTCGTTCAGACCATGACGCCATGAGATCTCCATGACGACGTCGAGAGGCAGGAGATCGTAACAGGCGTACAGCATTCCGACGTAGCATTCTCGGCTGCCAATATCGACGAACTTAGGAAAGAGAATTAGCGGGGGGATCCACGTGCCAACTAGCTTCAAGGGGGGGGGGTGTACTCACATATCTTAGAAGCTCTATAACAATTTCGCGCTTGCCAGACATGGCTGAGGTCTCGATGGCGTCTTTGAACAATTTGTCCTGCTTCGACAGAGCAATTGACTTGTCCCATCTCTTGTTCTTACGATAGATCTGGGCAGCAATCTGTCTGAAGAAGACGAGTTCATGCTTCTCAAGACGTTGTGCCAGCTCGACGGCGTCATAGTTGTCGTAGTTTTCCACCGAATCTTTCAAGGTCTTGTAGTCTTCTTCCTCTATCAACAAGTCGTTAATCGCATTGTTCACAGTCCGCTTGTTCTGGGTCTGGACGTTGAGGAGGAACGGTTTGATGATGGGGATATTATCGGACTTCTCGAACATGCGCACAACACGATTGACATCTATTCGAGGTGTAAGGGCTTGCAGCAAATCGGTCAGTAGGAGTGGCTGCTCTTGGAGATAGTGGTTCAAGGCTCGGTAATAGATCTCCAAGTTGGCGACTTTGACAATGATGTCCTTGAACGAGTGATGTTCCCACGCGTCGGCGGCACGCTCCATCATAGCCAACGCCGCATTATCCCACTCGTCGTAATGGCAGTACAAGAAGATGAGCTCTGGCCACAAATGAGCATCCTCGCAGGCCCGGATCATCTTTGGGATATTGATGCGAGACCAGAACAGCTTGAGATGCTCCATGACCCGTTCTGGATGGTACTTCGACAATGCAATTCCAAGCTCTGTGAACATGCCCATGTGTGCGCGCTCGAGCCCAAGGCCTGCCTCAAGCAGAGAGATCAGTTCTTCAAAGTAGCCCTCTCTCTCGTATTGCTTCACGAGATCTTGGAGCTCTTCTGCATGAACAATGAGATTGAGACCACAAATTTGAGCAAGGCGGAATTCTTTCTTCTGAACGCAAGCCTCGTTGACCTGCTTCCATACCTTGACACTGTTCGCACGACGCGCACATTCAACAGCAGCTTGATAGTCTTCCAAATGGACCAAGGTGGTCGCAAGCTTAGCCCAGTTCGAGATGCTTGTGAAGAAGATCTTTGCGGCTTGGTGGAATCCTTCCTCATAGGCCTTGTCGCCGGAGGCTTCGACATCGGCAACATTCGGAGAGCGTAGGAAGTCCTCCAATTCTGCCAGTTGATCCAAGCGAGCATAGCTAAACGCAAGGGCGGTGTCTATCGCTGGTTCACGCTGTGTCTTTCTCGCCATCTTCAAGAATTTGACAAGATCTTCGTCCTTCCCGGCGTGCGTTGCTGTCTCAATGACTTCGTTGTAATTGCTTGGGTCTTGGGCTTTGATGTAAGAATCGATGGAATCGGTAACTCGGAGGCCGTCTAGTTGAGCTTTAGCAACTTTGCTCCAGACTTCCGGCAGCTCAACGCGTTCCGCATATTCTTGAGCTCGATCGATGCTGACAATGTGATCGACGAGAACATTCGTTGCTGCGGAGTGGTTGTTAACCTTCTTGTAGATTTCGAACGCCTCCTCGAAGAGCCCCTGGTCGATGCACATATTAGCAATTTCCTCCGCGTTGAATTCAGACAGCCGCTGGATATAGTCCATCAGGCGTCCTTTGTCCGCTTTAGCTGCTGTGAGCATCAACAAGTTCTGAAGACTCCCATTGTCGCTGAAAGGGGATGGCTCCAGGATTATCTTCTCCAGCAGTTCGATCAACTCAGCCGGCAGGTCGGCGTCCAAGAAAGCTTTCACAGCAACGGATACCTTTTGAGGTTCAGCCGACTCAGGTACTGCAGTCGCAATGACCTGATCAACGAGTGACCGTCGGTGAACGTTGTTGCCATTTAGCACGAACGACCAAATCTCGGGATCTGCACGCTCGAGCAAATATCGGGCTTGTGCCCGGTACATGGAGTTCTCATTGGTGATGTTGATGAGCTCAAGATCGTTCTGTCCTTTCCGATACGCAATAAAGGCTAGGTTCGGGTCTCGCTTCTCACAGTATTTGCCCACGGTGAGCGTATCATAGAGATCATTCTCCTTGAGGAATTTCTCAGGGTCGTGGTTGCTGTCAATGTAGATCTTTGCAAGAGCATTGTACACTGCTTGATGTTGGTTGCCAGCCGCCAGAGTAGACTCAAGGAAGGGCAAGAGGATCTTGAGACGGTTATGGGTTTCGACCTCAGTGACAAGTTCGTCCATTGGAACAGCTGACGAATCAATCGTGGACAAAAGCTGTTTGATAATATTTTCATCGCAATCCATAGCGAGGAGAGCTCCGACCACAGCTGGCGTCCTCGACGGGTTGACTTTCTGAACATAAACCTCTATCGACTTGTACTGTTGATTCCGATACAGATAGCTGACAAGGTCTTTGACGAAGTTGAAACGATCGCAAACAATGATGAGCGGTAGTTGCTCGGTCAGGCGAGCTTCTATGAGGAAGTTCTTAACCTTTTCTGGATTGTACGAGTTGCTCTCGCGGCAGATTCGCTCCACTTCTGGGAATTGGCTCAGCGCCGTCGCTGCCTCGATATACTTGAAAGTCACATCAGGATCCTCGCTTAGGTTGACAATGGTGCCAAGGTAGTGATAGAGTCCCTCAGTCGCCCGGTGCCTCTCGAACATCTCGATGAGGCGATTGGGACCAAGCAGGTCGGAGAACTTGGTAGCAACGTTGACAACGGCCTCTAGGTTCTGACGTAGGTTGACCTTGAGCATCTCATTCATGCAATCCAGAGATTGTTCGACGGACATTCGGCCGAAATAGCTGATGAGCCACTCCGCATTTAGCTTGTCGGATTTGACAATATTTCGCTTGATGAAAGCTGTGTCGTCCGAATTTTCAAGTGCCCGTTGTATCAGGCCCGCGGCTTCGCACATCGATGCAATTCTCGCCTTGTCATAATAGGAGAACATCTCGTTGCCGAGGATCGCGTCAGCAACCTGTGGAGCATTTCTGAGGTTCATCTCCAGCAGCCGTGTCTGCAAAGGCCCTTGCTCTGGCTTGTTGTCCTTCAAGGCATCTAATAAGAAAGCAGTGGCCTGTTGAACCATGTTTTGTGCCATGAAGATGTCAACCACCCGATCGACATCAACGAGTGGCCCGCCTTCCTCATTCGCCAATTGAGTGGCAAATTCCGCGCCTTTCTCGGGATTGACACGGGTGATGTGCTGCAAAAGGCTTACAAAGTCGGGCTGGTATCCAACTTGTCGAGAGTAAGGAAGGATCTGGTCGAACTTTCCAGTTTCAGCCATCGCAGCGACGACTTTGGAAGGGACGTTGGCCTGCTGGTAAATTCGCAGCGCCATTTCGAGATCGTGCAACCTCACGATGTCGCCAAGTTCTTCTGAGCTCTCGAGTTTCCCCTCACCCATCCACTTGTCGAGAAGGTGTTTTCGGTTTTGCTGAAGAACAGGTCGAATCAATTCCACACTCTCGTACTTGTTCAAGGAGCCCTTGTCGAGAAGCATGCCAAAGTACTGCAAGATAACGGACATCTGGCCCCCAGCCTGGCCTGCATTCTTGAACCGATTGATGGTCTCAGGTGTTCGTAGAAAGCCTCTTGGCGAATTTGCCGCAATCTTCGCGGCTTCGGAGTAGTTGCCTTGCGCGAGAAGCTGCTCGAATTGATTGCGATACAGCTCGTCGGCTCCAGGCAAACCAGCTCTTGACGCTAGCTTTACTGCAAGCCCAGAGTTCGCAGGGTTCTGCAGCAAGTAGGCAATGATCGTACTCTCATCAACGCTTACAGCCAGGACTTGGCCTTTTCTGTTGACCCCCACGATTCCAGCCGACTCGGAGTCCGGCGCTGTGATGAAGATCGTCTCGCTCGAAATACGGTTCATGAAAATGCATGTTCCAGTCTCAAGATCATACAGATGGATAAATCCGTACTTGGTGATCATGTAGATGATGCTGTACTTCTTGGAGATCTGCATAGCAACTGGGAAGTCATTGGTAGCTTCGGCTGGGAAATACACATCCACAGCCTTTTTGGGGAAGCGCTGGTTGGCTTGGTTGGGATCGATTTCAACCACGTGTAATTTGGCTCCAGCTGCTGTTCGTACTGCGAAGGTGAAGAGCTTGTACTCTGCTGGCTGGCCATCAACTCTTAGAGTACCGAACGCTGCGGCATGACCTTCAATGTGTTGAGACAAGCCACGGTCACGAGACCAGAGCTGCATGGTCCCTGCCACTCGTCCCTCCTTCTGTGAAATGCCCACGACAACAGACCACTTCTCGTCATCGTTAACTCGATAGTTGATGATCTGGCAGCCCTATGGGAGAAAGTTTGTCAGCTTGCTGATTTTCCTTATTCAAGTGCCGCGCAACCTACTCCTAGGTTCTGGTTTCGGTCAAACATCTTCACTGGCGAGTTTTGTGTAGGGTCGAAGACGTTCCAGTGATAGACTGAGGAATCAGTGACGAGGCCGAGGCTGCTTTCGTTGAACCATTTCCAGAAGACGACGTCTTCGTTCATGATAGCTGACTTGAGTTTCGCTTTGGCAGCAAGGTCGAAGATCTGAACAGTTCTCGATTGGGCTTTGAGCGCAATGACTTGTTTGGACCAGTGCATGATTGCACTGTCCGCGTTGATTGGTCTCTGAATGACTTCATTGTTCTTTTTAAGGTCGACAATTATGACTTGTGGTTTGTCCTCTTCATTGAGCTTTTGTCGAACGCAGACGAACTGGTCAGATTCCAATGTCTGCAGGCCAAAGTCAGCGCCATTCAAATTTGTAATCGAGGGGTTTTGGGAGAGAAGCTTCATTACTTACACAAGAGTTGAACCCTATTGATGGAGGCTGTAGAATAGTATCAGCAGATGTCTACGAAAAAGCTTCACCCAAATTCCAGGCCGCAGGGAACCGGCCATTCGATCGGAAGGTGAGGGAAGCTGTGCAACTTACGGCAATCCCGACATTCGTCAACTACAAATGATCATCAGCACATAATCTCGACTTTGAAACAGTCATAACAACAAACCTGGAGAAGCTCAGTGAACTTGATCGGCAGGATACCACCTCCGGCCATGTTTGCGAAAGCCCAAGAGACCTCATCCACCGATGGGCGCAAAGGCTTAAAAGAGTGATGACCTTAAGCAAGAACTGTCGGGAAAGAAGTCACACTGATTAAAGGAGTAAAGGCGTGAAGTGTAAAGCGCGGTGGTGAACGGAAAGGAGGGTGATTGTTGGTGAGCTTTTGATTTCCCAAATAATCTTTAAGGAGTTGTACGGAAAGGCCAGCTTGCGCGCGCCAAGAACGCTTTTTGGCGCGCCAGAGTGGCACTGGCCACGATTTCAGTGGGCAGTTCTTCATGATATGTTCGGTCTATCTGACAGAACTACAGCTACGTCTCTAACCTTTTGAGTTCATCTTTTGTCATATGTCAATGGCGTACTCCAAGAGTCATCTCCATGCCGAAGTTCGTGGACCCCTTTAAGTTTCAGTGTTTTAATGGACAACTTGATCACAAAGGTGCTCGCTACCATGCCAGGAAACCGGCTCTGCCGGTAAACGCTACAATAACAAAAGGATTTCCAGTGAAACGAAAATGGTAAACGTGTAGTGCGCCCAACCGCGCAATTTGCAAGAGGCAAGTCGCAGCAGTTCCAGAATCCTTAGGGCTCAAATCCGTAGACAACGAACAATTCAATGTGGATTTGCGATAGAGGGCCATCACAAAAGTAAGCAGGTTATGGCTGCTTTTGAGAGATTTGGCCGATTATAACTCTATTAAATCCTCTGCCTTAGTGTATTATGACAACTTCGACTTGACTTGGTCCACAGTGTCCTTGCCCTTCGCTTGCGCGTCCACCGCTAGAGTTTGTGCTTGTGATGCAATGCTTGACGTTGTATCTTTGGCCTTCAATGCGAGAGCCTTATCTCGGCCACCAACGCTGTCGAACAGGGTTAGCTTTGGGCTCAGATAAAAAGTGAAGCCCCCGGTAAGGTGCCGTTTGCATTTCAAGAGTGTGCATCGTTGAACACACGTTTCCATTTCCCATTCACATGCTTCCGCCTCTTTCGCAAACGTGTACATCTTGTGGGCAGCGAATTGTGGTGCACCGCAGGAGGGGATGTACGTACTACCAGTAGTTATAGTATCGGTACCCTTGCGTCAGCTGGGCATTGAAGTTTATGAAATGGCAGGCAAAGAGGAGATAGTTCTTTGGAGTAACTGCTAGCGCATAACGCATGAATGTCGCCGAGTAGATCGTGAGAGCCGCTGTGAAGTTCCCTGAGATGCTATTGGTAGAACACAGTCAGCACCATGGCACTTTCGGGGTTGGACGGAGGTGCACGGCAGTTTCGCCGCAGTTAGAATTGCGATGTGGAGAAAGCCATCAGCCGTGGTCGTTGGTACAGTGGGTTAGGTATAGAAGGCGAGGGAGGAGGAAAGCAATCGTAAATGATGTGAAGTCATTGCGTACATCTCTGGGTCTTTCTGAGTGTCCATTACCGCCGCAATTGGGATTCCGAAGTTCGATGCTGGACCCCAGAAATCTGCAGGTTGCGCACAGAGCTTGTTAGTCGAACTCCACTGACTTCCAAGGGGTGAAAGCAAGACCAAAAAGACCAAAACTTTCGGAAGCGCAAAGCGAACGCGTGGGTGATGGCTCAAAGAGTGATCTGTTAGGGAGAGTAACTTACGGGTTGAGCAGAAGTAATCCAGCACCTTATTCGACCGGATCTTCGCATTGATGGCTTTTATTGCGGCCGCCATCTTGAGCGATGTGTGGGATGAGAGAAGATAGGAGTCAGCGTGAGTGCATTGGGTTGTTGAATTGTGAAGAAAAAAAAGATGCCGGGGCGCATGATTAGGGATTGGTGAGCTTGAATTGGGAATCGGTGCTAAAACAGCCGAACGGTGCCCGGCAGCCTGGCCCTTGCATAGCGACTTTATGGTTACAGTCGCGTGCCTACACAAGAAGGTGGAAAATGATAGAGAAGACATATGTTTCTAATTTTTGCTGAGAGCATCCGCGTCAGGATCCAGCTAATCTAAGATGCCTCTCTGACCCAATTGTGGTAATAAGGGTCGCTCATGGACACTCCAATCGTGCACGTCTTTCACCTTCCTCACCATTTGCTCGTCGGTGTTGCAACGAAGTTCTTAGGACGATCTTAGCTTCGTATGCGAGCCGAGCTTTGTGCCAGCAGCCCGAGGTCGATATTGTGACAACCTTGAGGTTGTTCAGCCACGTAAGGTAGATGAAATACTGAAATTCTGCCTTCAATCGGCCACCGGTACGCCTTGCTCGGTCAACACATCAAGTGTTTTAAATCTCCCATCTTTCAAATCCATCACCTCCCACCGAACCCTGGTGGTGGGAATCCTCGCCCTTGTGGTGGGGGTGCCTGAAAGCCCGGAGGAGGCTGGAAAGGAGGAGCGCCCGGCGTTGAACCAAAGCCAGCGACAGGTGGCCCAAACCCGGGGGGTACTGGGCCAGGTCCGCCTCTTCCTCCAAATCCGGGTGGTGGTGCTCCTGGCAAGCCTCCAGGTGGAAAGCCTCCAAATCCACTGGGCGCACCGACCCCTGCCACAGGCCCTGACAGTCCGATAGGTAGACCACGCCCTGCCGGTCGACTTATACCAGTTCCCGCTTGCATCGTGGTTGGCACACCAGGCACACTTGCACCAAGTCTCGCCGCTGGATCTGCTGGTGGTGGTGACTCGACCGAGCATGATACAATTTGAGTGCCGCGAATGATTGTCAGACCAAGCGTGCGCTTTTCTTCCGACTCCACCATAGCTTGGGCTGCAGCAGCAGAGCCTGGAGCTGATGGCGCAGTCTTTGTAGCCTTTCTCTTTACCTTGCGAAATTCTTCAGTATCGGCGAGGACGATGTTCATATGCTAGAGAACATCAGCATGGCCGTAAGATGTAGAGGGGGATTACTTACTTTGTCGAAGGCAAGCATCTGACCAGTCATCTGTCTACCGTCGTTCATAGTCACTCTCATTCGGTAGTTGATCTGTGAAGTCGAAATTAGCGGTCGTTCAAAAAAGCGGGAAAGCGCAGCTTGGGTGTACGAGGTTTTGCTATTGCCACGATCAGTTACATGCCAATATTGGTCTCAATCAAAGCGAGGTGTTGTGAACGTACCATCTTTCCCTGCTTGTTCGCAGCCATGCTGTCTGTTTTGCGCACGAGTGCGACTTTGATATGGGTTCAAAAATAGTCTCACCAAAGCCGTGGCCTTAGCGTGTCTCGAGGCCGATGGCTACACAGCTTAGACAGCTGAGCAGGCCCGATCTGAGAGTAACTCGTATTTTCGCAGTAATAGTGTAGGCTGAGCAATTCTGGAGCTCCAACTTTGGCAAGAATCTTTTCGGGACTAGCGCAAAATCGGGCCAGTTTCTGCGCTAAGGGTTTTTGGCGTCCCACAGCCAATTCTCTCCCTGCGAACCTCGATTGTCTATTAAATCGACAAACCTTCGACTACCTAGACTCTGTCGCAATCGTTAAACCCACCATCTCTCACGATGGCGGAAGGCAACGACAAGAGCTCAAACCCCATGCGGGAACTCCGTATCGACAAGTTGGTCCTGAACATTTCGGTCGGCGAATCTGGTGATAGACTCACTCGTGCTGCCAAAGTCCTTGAACAACTCAGCGGTCAAACTCCAGTCTACAGTATGTGCCATCAACTTGTTTACTTACTCAAGCTCCTTTGACAGTGTGCTGATCTTAGTACCATCCTCCAGGTAAGGCACGCTACACAGTCCGCTCCTTCGGCATTCGAAGAAACGAAAAGATCGCCGTCCATGTCACAGTCAGAGGTCCTAAGGCTGAAGAGATCCTTGAGCGTGGCCTCAAGGTCAAGGAATATGAACTGAGAAAAAAGAACTTTTCGGAGACTGGCAACTTTGGTTTCGGCATCAGCGAGCACATCGATTTGGGCATCAAGTACGATCCGGCTATTGGTATCTACGGGATGGACTTTTACTGCTGCATGTAAGTATTGAACATAGGATCCAAAAAAACCTACAAGGGTGCTAATCGCACTCCAGGACTCGACCAGGCGCACGTGTGGCAAGGAGACGACGATGCAAGTCTAAGGTCGGCAAGTCACACAAAGTCACGAACGAGGATACCATCAAGTGGTTCAAGAACCGATTTGAGGGCATTGTGAGATGAGCAATCGTCCTAGTGGGCGTGGAGAAAGCAGTATTTGCATAACAGCCGTCTAGCACAGCTAGCGTCGAGACTTCTCGACTGTATGGGAGTTCATACACTTGGGGTGGATTTGCCTTTATCAATGTGCAAGGCGGAGAGCATTGCACAACCAGGACCGCGACTGATAGTTCAAATAAAGAGTGGAAACCTTTCAATCATCTCCTTCTACACATTTCAAATCTAATCTCAGGCCAATGGGTGATTCGTTTGGAGCTTCTCGGCTTGGTCTACGCTGCTGCAGAAACCTCGACTTTTTCAATGACATGCTGGCTGTCTGGATCCTTGTCCCCGACTGGAGCATCGCTCTTAGTTACGACCAGAGGCATCCAGTTCCGTGCTCGTCTCTGGCACGAAGAGCGTACGCACAAAGTCCACAACCCGAATCTCCCTTAATCTGTAGACTTGTTGTGGTCCTTGCACACTGGATAAGATCTGCTTCTTGTTCACTTGGAGAAGCTCGTCGAATGTATGCCGTTTCTTGGAGGTCAGTGAGGAGGGAAACAACCAAGTCCCACAATTGTGAATAGCCGTTGGAGATAGCTAAACTTAGCTTCCTCATTCAATTAGAATACAAAGTCTGTTGTCTCTCTTCGCTTCATCATCGCTGGACTTGGGCCTGAGGAGTTTCGACGTTAGATCGTAACACTGCAAGTCATCAATCGTAAATTAGCTGCGAAAGATGACATGAACCATGCCGACTCCGCTGAGGTCGACCTTCCGCATCTGGGACTCCTCATGCACTGTTCCCCGGCTGCTGTCAATTCAGAGGCAGGCTGCTATATACAGGGGGACAGGCAATGAACGACCTTCCCAGCCACAAGGTCTTTTGCGGCTTCGGCATAGTTCGAGCCATGCCACAAGTCGGACGGGCAGTGATGGAGCGACCAAGCCCAGGATTGCATGGACAACTCGCGAATACTCCCCGGCAGCAACATTAGCACAATCACAATCACCAACCAAGCAAAGTTCAATATTGTGAACAGTGAATTACTCGCCCAGATGATAGCAGCATGCGACTCCCTTTCCACGGACTCGTCTCTGTGCGCGGTGATATTTACCGGTGCCACCCGCTCTTTCTAAGACCGCGTCATTCATTGGCGGTGCCGACATCTCTGAGATGGCCACACTGGACTCTGCTGATTCTGCTCGGGCGTTCATCATGAAGATCCCACCTGGCGTGTAAGGCACCACGTGACCTCCCTGTTCCGGTCATTGTTCGCGTAAATGGTTACGCTCTCGGTACTGGGTTTGAGATTATGGCAGCTTGTGATCTACGTATTTGTACTCGAGCCTCTTTGGAATGCAGGAGGTGAAAGTTGGCATTCCCCTCTGTTGTTGAGGCGGCGTTGCTACCAGGCTTAATTGGCCTGGGCCGCACACGGCGTTTTCTGTACTTTGCAGAAAACATTCACGCGGCGTGGCAGAGACGTGGGGTCTAGTCGATCGAGTCGTCGAGGATGAGAAAACACAGGACGCTGCTGTGGAAAATTGGGTAGGCAAGCTTGTGGGCGTGGGGCCGAAGGCTATCAGGAGCCAAAAGAGGTTGATGCAAAAATGGGAGAACTGCTCTGCTGAAGAGGGTATAATGGCAGGGGTGGATGCATATGCGGAAGCGTATGAAGATGGCGGAAGGGAGCCAAAAGAAATGATGGAGAAGTTCTTGAAAAGGAAGAGGCGATGATGCCCATTCTGTCGGCTCCAGCAGATTGCCTTCTCTTACGTTTGAGGAGTGCGCCTACCCGTCTGACAGCCCTACGGCCCCAGCCCAAAAAAAAAAATTTGGAGCTTCTCTTTGATTGAGCGTGTCATCCCTGCAAACATTAGGAAGAGCATTTTATTGCGCGTCCGCACCTACTTAGTGCAGGGGCCATCTACATATGTTAGTCTTATAACTTATCCAAGGGAAGATTGGAGTTCTTACGCTAATCTTCCTAGAATTCCAGTTAGTAGTTTTTTTTTTTGTAAAGAAGGTCACACACTCTGTATCGTTTCAAATTGACTAGCGAATATTAGCTCCGGCTTGACCGCCCGGGTTTTTCCAACTTGCCCATATGCCCGAAGGCGTTAGAAACTTGTCCATAGATACATTATAATCTTTGCGAATCTGCGAACTTTTCTCGGCTGATTCATATCCGAATTTTCAGGCAGCAAGGGTAAGAACTGAATGAGGTCTCTCGACTGGGATTAGGAAGAACTCGGTCCCCCTCCTTATAGGTTCCCGCCACCTAGTTATTCGCTTCGGCCGTTTGGAAGTATTCCTCTGCCGTACGCTTACGGCTCATGATCTAAAAAGGGAAGGTAACGACAAAGATGGGGATGCCAGAGAAGGTCGAGCAGGCAGGCACGAGAGAGAATGGGGTGAAGCATAGGAAGCGCGAGAGAGTGTAAATAAATGGAGGAATGGGGCGGAGAGATTGGTCGAGCTTCTCTACATAGAAAGTTAAGATATCACAATTGTATCTATCCACTGTTTCAACTGGTTATGAGATCTCTGTAACTTTGGATAAGTGCAAGCGGTCAAGCTAGCATCAAGACTAAGATGACTGACACCAAGATGGAAGTCAGTTCAAACTGCCTTCTTAAAGGCAAAGCCAACTCTGTCACCTAGAAGCGAGAGTTCGAGCGAACGCAAGTTTCCCTCTGCTTTACAGGGCCAGCCTCACATCTTCCCACCACTCAATTCTTCAGCTATCCTCTTCATCCTCTCCTGGTCGATGGCGAATTTATGGTCTGTTTCCGTAAGTCCAGCCTTCGAAAAGTCCTTTCGAACACGTGAAGCACCTGCATCCAGAAGGTCCGCAATTGTGGCAGGCGAGCCGACATTCCAGATGTTATCCCCGAGCTTGGTATCTGTGGCAAACTCCGGGTTGTTGTCTTTGGGGAAAGCCTTTTCGATCTCTGCGCCCAACTGTTCATCCGTCGTAATGAAGCTCCTCGCATTTATATACAGTGTGTGGAGCGCTTCCCTTCGTTCTTCCGCCTTTTCTCGCCACTGCTCTTCTAAGTTTGACATCTTCTTCTTGTACCGTGCTTCAGCGTCGGCCTTGTTAATCTTCAAAGCTTTCCCAGGCTTCATGGCTTGAGGCACGCTGGAATTGGTCAGGCGCTCGTCAACGCGCTCTGCTTGGCTGATAAGGCGCTGTCGCTCTTTCCTTTTTTGCTCACTTCGAATGGCGACCAGTCGCGTCATGGCTTCCTCCCTATTGTGTAGCTCTAAGAGGCCCTCCTTGAGATGCTTCTTCCTCGTCAATGCCATGCGAGTCCTGTATTTGTCCAGTTCGGACATTTTCGAATCAGGGACGACATTCTTGGCCAATTTGTCTCGGGTTGCGCGAGCAATGTATTCCTCGGAAGGCTTATCGGGCTGACGGGGAGGGAATAATTCTCGAGGCACTGGGAGTATGCCTTTCTGTCTCCTCGATATGACTAGATCTGGTTGATATGACTGAGGAACATCGACGAAATTAGGTGCTTCAGGAGGAACAGCAAGTTGTGCTGCCGTCGTGGTGAACGCGCGTAGAGAATTGTACATCTTCAATTCTGCTCGGCATTTCCGACACACATGGCTTGTTAGTGATGCCATGAAAGCGGATGTCGCAAGGCGAGGCTTGGTTGCAATAATTTCAGGAGTGGAGGAAGGACGAAAGGGGTGGCAGAAGACGCGGAGAAAAGCAGCGTGCTGTCAGAGATATGAAGGTTTCTAAAATTATGGTGATTGAAGGACAGACGGCGTTTCTTGAAAGCTCAATGGGTAATCTAACCTCGACTTTGAGCTTCAAGATTGAGTCTCCAACTAAGTTAGCGTCTCGAAATTGGCAGAGAAGAACTAAAATCTGCACCGACCTCATCATGCCGCTTTAACATCCACATCTCGCGAGCAGGGTGAGTAGAAAGGTGAGTCGCACGACAGTCACCCTCGGCTCACTCTGGCCTCTGGGTCTTCAATTCCGCATGAAATGTAGCCACTCCTTTGAGCTCCTGCGGCGCCACTCTTTTCAACCACCGACCCAAGGTGGGAACCCGGCGCCGTCATAAGTACAGGGTGAAGCCCGGCAGCGTTGTCCTCGTCCTCCCGTCGTTATCGCTGTGTGTATCCTTCTGCTCCTCTCGTTCGCCCCTTGCCGCGAACTGCCTTGCCACCGCCTCTCCCTCGCGCCCCAGAAGCCGATGGGCAGAAAACCCCAATGACCCGGATGAGCTGTTAGCTCGAGCCAAAGCGAACGGCTACCGGAGAAGGGACCATAGAGAGCAGGACGCGGTGCCGGATCGCCATGCTTATATAGACAAGACCAATATATGATCAAGATGGCGCACTGCGCCGCTACGTGGTGTACGAGGGACCCTCTTTGCTCATTTACAAGTGGGCTTCGGTGTTAACTCAGAGCTCTAGATAAGAGTTTGATGAATTACGAGAGAATATTGTGCGGAGAGGCGTAACCCCTTCCGACGAAAGGACGGTTAAGGAACGGTGTCTGAGCAAAGGAGTCGAGGTGTCTGATCTGGCCGCTTTGAAAGATTTTTTCCGGTTTCAAGTCAGTGTGATGCGAGGTAGGATCGAGGAGAAATCTACCGACGAGTCTCTTAATAGCGTTAGATCATGTAAGAGGAATAAGAGGTTTCTTAGTTCGAATCAGGTATAATACATGCTAAGATCATGCTCATTAAGTAACTAGGCTTTCCACAGGTCAGGCTGACCCCCAAAGCCTACCTAGGCCCATCGGCAGGCCTGCCGAAAAGGCCCGGTAATGAGGATCACTGGGAGGAGGACGCCTTTACACCCGTCGGTGCCATTGTCGTGCTCCTTCGTCGTCTTAAGATATTCTGCTCGATCTTCCACAATGACTGAACCCCATAGAGGAGGTTCGATGCACGAGGGAGAGTCAGTCCGGCAGGCTAGGCAAAGACACTGTTGTCGAAGCAAGATGCGTAATTAAAGGAGTGGCCAGAACGTGCCGTGGGGAGAAGGGAATTTGAAAAATGTGCGGATAAGGGAAAGGCGTTCATGATTCAAGCAAAGGTCTCTTTTCTGGAATTTACGTGTACATTGGCAAGTACGTGCTCGCATAAACTCTATAAGTTTCCTTTCGCATAGACAGGCGTTGACATCAATGGTTTTGCAGGAAAAAGCGGGGAAGATGTATTTCCTCTTCAGTCCAGTTCGCTCTTCTGTATATATCTTAGTTGATGATGTCTTGATGCTGCGCCAATTGCAGGTTCTTCTGCCTCGACATGCTTTGTACACAACCAGATCGGGGCGAGAAACGAGTAAGTTGATGCAAGCAATGAGCTAGTCGCAACCAAGAATACGCAGGTCGCAGCCAGCATCAAACACATGACCGCTGTTACCGAGCAGCTAGAAAGGATGGTCTGGGATGAAGAAGTCAAAGCTGAGCAGATCACAACTCGACTTGGGAGGCACAATTCGGCAGCTTATCAGAGCAACCGTGATTCTTGAAATTACTACGTGCGGGGGATGCTAAGCGTATTTCCACGGGCCTTGTATGGTGGGGTATTATGACCGAACCGGCATTTTCAAATTTTCCCAATCTCACCTGCCTGTCAACCCTCCCCGCCGCCCACACAGCCCTCCACACACGTCGAGATTAACTGATTCTGGCATCGTCACGTTCGTCTGCTCCAGCGCTACACACTAAGCTGGTTACATTTTGTATTATCTGCACCCTTGGTCGAAATGCCGAGGGTGCAAGCAATCCCCGAGCAGCTGCGGCCGGATCTCGAGCGCCTCATTATCATCGAAAAACAACCAAATTCTACTGTTCTAAATTGGCTTGCAACCAAAGATGTGGTTTGCCAGGAGCGTACGCTGCGCAAGTATTGCAAGAAGTGGAATATTAATCGTCAGATTCCTGAAGAAACGGTTTCCTTCATCGATAACGAATTCCACACTACCCTTCACGACGACAGTACCATTGCACGTTTAGCTAGCGAACGTGGCTTTTCAATTTCAGCTAGACAGGTCCGCCGTCTACGTACAGCGAAGGGTTGGAAGCATCGAACCAAAAACAGTGCTGAAAGAGAAGAAAATTGGGCCAAAACCTTTGACCGCGTCGGCCAGGCGTTGGCCGAGGGTACAGTTCGCTCTTATGGCAGGGAAATGTTGCACTCCAATCTACGCCGACAAGGGTACCGAGCACGTGAGGACGACGTTCGGAATGCTCTAAAGCTACAGGATCCTGTGGGCAGCGAGGCGCGCAAACCTGGAGCGAAAAGAAAGCGTCGTCTAGAATACATTGTCCCTGGCCCTAATTACCTATGGTCAATCGACGGCCACGACAAGCTAGCGAACTACGGTATCGAAATCTACGGTGCCATAGACGCATATTCGAGACGAATTCTATGGTTCTACGTCGGAAATAGCAATCGTACGCAACTCAGCGTTGTACGCCAATTCCTTACCGCAGTTCAGCGCTATGGTCTTTGTCCTACCTATATACGGTCCGACAGAGGTTCAGAAACCCCCCTAGTTGCTGACGCACAGTACAGCTTCTTCATTGACAAGTGTAGGGCCGACGGCGTATCGGAAGAAGCGCTACAACAACTACCTCTACGCGATTGCTATTTCTATGGTGCTAGTAAGGACAATCTGAAGATCGAGCGCTTTTGGCGTGGCCTAATCGAAGGAATAACCTTACCATGGATGGTACGTAACACCATCAGATCCTTCGCAAGCCACTTCAAGCGACTAATAGATTATAGGAGTTTTTCAGGTATCTGACTGTACACGGCTACTATGAAAGTGATTCGGTTGCAGACGGCGTCATTCTACAGTTCGTTTTTGTCCCTATCTTACGCCACGAGCTCTACACCTTTATCGAGGACCACAACGAGCACAGGATTCGGCGAGATAACAAACGTCCTAATCACGTTGCTGGGCGGCCCAACGACCTCTACAGAGACAGGCCTTTAGGTAAGGAATACGGCTTTATTCCGAATTCTGGCCTACTCGAAGGAATGCTCGACAAGGTCAGCACGTGGGGTAAGCTCGATAAATCTGCCAATTCCATTACTTCAGCTAATCTTTAGCTATCTAGACGGCGACGCCTACCTAAGCGAGGACACCTTAGACTGGTGTCAGCAAGCCATTGAACATCACGCGCCTCGCGCGAGCGAATTCCTGCCAACCAAAGATCGTACCTATCTAATTCCGGAGTGGTACCGACGCCTATTACGCAAAGCTCGCGACCACCAAAGAAGCGGTGAAGCCCCCGTCCTGGCCTTTGCTCCGAAACCGCACAAGAAGGAAGGATGGCTACCCTGTGCACAGGTGGCAGCAGAGATAAGTAGTGACAGTGCGTCGCACGCTTTAGAAAGCGAAGAATCGAGCGATTTTTCGTCCTCGAATTGAAGCGTCTGAAATTCCAATATAAAAGGGTGACGTCAATTTTCCGATTTGACAGAATTTGGTTCACATACTAATTCTAATTAGATAACTTGTCCTTTTACATCAAATCGCTATGCCTAAACCCTTCTTCAACCCTACCAAGGCGTGCCCTTGCCACGAAACCCTTCATCATAGCGATGTGACGACGCTACGCTGCGAGCACTGTGAGAAATTCAACCCAGATTTCGACGACCGCGAGCCTACGATCAAACCTGAAAAGAAATATCTACCTGCTTTGCCTGGCCCTGGTGACGACGTAGAAGTCATTTCAGACGAATCACCGCCTAAGCAACCATCCTCTATACCTCCGCGCCCCTCTACGCGCTCCGCACAACATATTCCTGGCCTGATAAGTGGTATAGGTGAAAAGGCGCGCAAGGACTCGAACACCGCGAGTTCTAAAATGAAAACAGGCTACAATTCAGGCCCTGACGGCTTTCATTTCTTGATCGGCGTGGCGCACTACAATCCAAGCACCGAGAAGTGGAAAAAGGCGCCAACTAATTGGATGAAAGCAGAAGGAAACCGCAAAACCACCTCTGAAGCTCTACTCCAGTCGCTACTCGCTAAAGTGCGTCTAGATCTGGACCGTTCGGCCTATAAGCAGTGGCTCACACCTACAGAAAGCGGTACTTGGCTACTTTGTCACCAACTGACGCAGCAAGGATCCCCAGTGATTGTCGACGCCTGGGACGACGACCTCTTACTTTCCGAAGTCATAGATACTCGGCCCTTCAAATCTAGCCCCGGCGAAGGGAAAAAGGGCCCTACGGTAGCTGTCTGGCTTTGTTTTCAACCTGACGAGCCTTCGGATTCTACAGACGCTGTCTCTATACCGACGCCGACGCCAAAGCCAAAGCCACCTAAGAAGAAGGGCAAAGCTAAGGCAAACATCAAGAAGGAAACCAAGAAGGAAATCAAGAAGGAAGCAGTTGACAAGCGGCCGAGATCCGCTGGCTCCGTCGAGCCTAATACGCCGGCTAAACGTCTACCTATCCGCAAGCCAAACGTAGCCACGCGGGCAAGCGGTATAGAGCCGGTGAAGGAAGAGCACCTGCTAGAGGCTGGGGACGACGTTGAGGAGGATTTCCCTCCCCTGGAGCAAATTTTGCGACCTAATCGACGCAAATAAGAGGCGACAGCGACAGCGAGGTGCCTGCGGCAGGGTCTTTAGAGCTTCCCATAGGTAGATTACCTAGTAAGGACAGTGCTATAGCCGTCTATAGTCCTAATCTGTGACCATGGTTGTGATTGTTTGGCCAAATTGACATTTTGTGGTTGGAAAATTTGAAAATGCCGGTTCGGTCATAATACCCCACCATACACCCGCGCGAACCCTTGTCGTCGGGAGCCTCGGACACCAAGGAAATTGGAATTAACGGCCCAAGAACTGTCAGAGCTCCACTGCAACTCAATCGTTATTCAGCCAAAATGCATCACTAATCGACAGGCGGGACCTTGGCGGACGCAGCCAGACAAGCTCGACAAAACGGTGCCAAGGTTCTAGCAAGTCGTTTACTCAGCATCTCATCAGGTAGGTTGGAAGTGCGATTTTCGCCGAGGCTCGTATTTCCTGGATTCCTCATGGGAATAACTCCAACAGCTGTGCACTTACGGCCCTAACGTCTGACCATTACTTGAGAGGAAACTTGCATCAGGGTTGCTTGTCGAACATGTGTAAATGTCAATCGAGTCCCGTCACCCATGTTTGGGCGTCGCGGAAGAATGTTCGTGAGCCGTGCTTTGCAAGGTTGCTATGATCAAATCTTCAAATGCGAATCATTCATCACATCTATTTGCATTACCTAACTAATCATGTGTAAATCCCCGTCGATTAGTTGGGGCTATCTCCTTCTAAGTTCTCCCCTTTCTCTGTCAAGACCAGAGCCCTTGCAAACGTTGTTTACCCCCCTCTCGTATCTCTCGAAGATGCTGCCATACCACTCCTTCTCTTCACGCCGATGTTCGAGCTCCTCCTGGCTGAAGTATACATATGCTGCGCTCTTGCTCGCTGCCTCAACATCCATCTCATTTACGTGTCGGTCGGCATGGCTGCCAGTGCCGATGCTCACCACCAGACGGCCACGCAGCTCACCTCGAGGGACGACTATCCCTTTTTCTGACAGAAGCATTATGGGTGGGTCGTTTGCTTCACGAGAAGCGGGAGATATTTTGGACAGCAATACCCAGTTCCTGCGCAAGCTTGCTGAGGTGCTGGAAAGTGCAGTATCCAGAGCTGCGATGTCCATTGCTAGCCCAGGTGTCTTCAAATACAGCATTCTGTCGAAGCCCCAATGATACCTTTGAAGCTCGCCAAGGAGCTGGCTTTGGGTTGACGCGGATTCAAGGCCAGACCACATCTCCGTGGTGCGAACAGGATGGTAGATGATGTCGAGCGAGTCTTGCGCAACACGCATTATGGAGAGTGCGGATGTGTAACCTTCGTGAGAGGCGCCTGTTTCCCATCTCGACGGATAGAGAAGAAGGTAAGTGGCCGCTGGATTGGTGTTATCGTTGTTATGTACTTGAGAGTGCTGGCGGAAAAAGAGCAAGGCGGAGCAGATCTGAGAAGGTTGTGTCACGGTGAGGACGTAGGCAAGGCGAAGGGGACGAGCTAGTGCAGACGGCTCCAGCAGTTCGGAAGGAGAAGTAGAGCTAGCGGCCGCCACATCAGGAAAGCCTGTTGTCATATTTGTCGCAGCTTCATTCTGAGTTGCGTCCTCTATTGCCTCCAGGGAGGTTGGAGGGGTATCGAGATTCAGCTTCGAAGCTGTCTTGTCGAGTATAGTGGCAACTTCCTCCGCTGAATATAGACTCGCCGCCGTCCCAATTACAGTCTCCGCACTATCTTCAGTAGGTAGGCTTTCATCCACTTTCCCTAGCCCTCGATCTTCCTCTCCTGCGTTGACCGCCACAACCTCCAGAACAGGAACTGCACTCTCAACCGCAAGTTTTTGAAATTGTGACGGTAGTGTTGGCGTCGGTTTAGGTACAGGCGGTGCATGCAGCGCGTTTTGTAACGATTTGACTGTCTGTTGCTGCATGACATACCCCGACATAAACAGGAGGAACGTGAACGAGCATACTATGCTGCTGGATATGGCGACAGATATCGTTGAGGAGGTTAGGAGGACCATTGCGCTGTGACGTCTCGAGGTGTCCGCTGGTGGACCTTCTCGATCCTCCAACAGCCTCCTCGTCCCAGGCTATCGGCCCTTTCCAACTCCAACCCAATGAGTGCTGCTTGTCTTTGCAATAGGTATGCAGGAGCGCCGGAATTTGAAAACGATGGCTTGGGAGCTGGGTTCAAAATTCTTAGTATTGCAGACAGAATTATTGTATGCGAAATGGAGCCAAATCGCTCGGAAGAATCTCAGAACTGTACAAATTTCAATGCTGCATACTTTGTATGAAGTCTGCCTTCGATCCATTTCAATGTTGACTTTTCCCGTCGAGATGGGCAACGCAAAGTCTTGGCAGAGCCAATGCCAGCCTTGCCTCGTGGCTTCCAACTTGGAACGTGAAACATCACACCCTGCTGTTTTGTCAGACCGATCAAGCTTGATGACAGCAACTGATTTGCTCGTTTATCGTTGATGCTGATCATGCCGTTCGTCGAGCTTCGATGATGGAAGCCCAGGGTCAGGTGGCCAAGCGCATCGATCGTTATTGGTTGCGCCCACTTCTGGCGCTCCCCGAAACCTGCGGGCGGGGATACTGCACAAAGAGTCTGCTAGCTTCCCATCTCAAAATTGCCAACTGCCCGTACTTCTTCAGGAATCAGATGCAGGTGGAGGCCAAAGGGCCTTTAGGTACAAGGCTTCCACCTATTTGCTTCATTGATAGGGACTCTCAACGAATAGGCACAAGGCTGTCCTTAATACTCCTCGTTCACTAAGCAAAGCCTCCAAGTTGGGACCTCGCTTTCTGCAACTCCAGCATTCGTCACACTTGCTAGATGCCACACTCAGTATCAACAGCCGTTAAGTCACCGTGAGCCTTAGGCGGCTCTGCCAACTTTGAATTGCCACTACCCTAGCATTACCGCCTTTTCGTTCCCCAAATTCAAGAATTCCAGCTATTCTGCGCCCATGGCCATGAATACCATCTACTACCCCTCGTTTGTTCCGCGCTTGCGGCGACCCTTCCATTTCATTGATGTCACTTGTGTCACGCGCTTGTACCCAAGACCGTTTGCAGCCTGCTCGTTGGTGACAGTGAAACAAGATTTGTGCCTAATGGAAGGCAGCATATAAGAAATTGCCACGCGCCCGTCAGCTAGACTTCCTATTTGATTCTCCTTCACCAGCCTTGCTTTCTATGTTTCTGTCTTCAACTCCATCTCTGAATCTGCTCGGGAGCCCCTAGCGACAGAAAAGGCACACAACTGCGCCCATCAAACACTATCATCGTCGCTGGCTCGCTAAAGCTGCTCAACCTTTCCTTGTCGTGTCACGCCCTCTCCCATTTGTCTCTCGCCTCGCTACCTTCAACATGCCTGTCGTATCCCGTCTTGTGTCTATGGTACTTCGCTTCGCCGAACTCGTCTGTGCATGTGTTGTCGCAGGTATCATCGGTTCCTATCTTGACCATTACGGCGGAGCCAATACATGGCCCGAAGCGCGCTTCATCTATACCGAAACTATCGCTGGGTTGTCTATCCTCCTCAGCTTGATTTGGCTGTTTCCCTTCGCAGGCGGCTTCCTCCACTGGCCCATGGACATTGTCATCTCCGCCGCCTGGTTTGCTGCCTTTGGTCTTCTTGTCAATGCTCTGGGTCGCAACGGATGCGGCAGTGGCGCGTTTAGCTGGGGTGGCATCACTCAAGGTGGAGTATGCAATCAATGGAGAGTAAGTTCGCTCTTACGATGTGTGATAAGGGATGGCCACACTCTTCGAGAGTCCCAACGTCTACCTGGACTTGGTTCCCCACCCTCTCATCTGACCAATCCTCGCTAACTACACGGCGTATCTAGGCCAGCGAAGCATTCAGCTTCATCGCCGCGGTTTGCTGGCTCCTCAGCGCCATCGTTGGTATCTGGTTCGTAAGCAGAACTAAAGCGGATAGAGCTGCGGCAACAAGCAATGCAAGGTAAGTCTGTCTCACGCAGCAAAATATTTCCTACGCGCACTTCAAGGAGAAGATGTCGCACATTCTTCAGTGTCTGGCTCGCGTGTTCGAGTACACGGTGGAACGGACGCCCTGCTTTTCTCGTTTCGGCCTCTCCTTCTCTTGGACCTGTCTCACAAGACGCCTTATTTATCCCACAAATCTCAATCTCAATCTCAATTTACGAATACAAAATTGCTAATCAAGTTCTTCAGACGCAATCGTCGACGCTGGTTCCGCCAGTCCAGAGTGTAGATTGTGGGAGTGATCTGCTCGCATCAATAGCGCACGGTTATGCGGACTTTGGCGTTGGCTATTACACCAAGATCTTGACCGCTTTGGGTCTAATACCCGTTGCTTTGAGTGTCGTCTTGAGCTTTTACACTCCCAAATGGAGTCTACCTTGTTCCCGGTGATGGGACTAACGCTTCATAATGTACAAGGACGCAAGCTGTGTCCAGCATATATTTGCATTCGCTGCTAGTACAATGTCTACCTGCATCAACTGACGTGTAATTGTTCCCCAATAACGCTCGTGTGGTATACACTTGTCCGGCTTTGGAGGTATTGGACTGGCCATACCAGACCTTCCTGCCGCATTGTAAAGATATCAGCGTACTCTGGCGTACAGCTTCCTTGGCTTCATAGTACTCATCCGAGCTCTACAAATCCCCAGTCAAAGGCACAACGCAGTCACATCTCAATCTCCCATTTCCGTCAACCACAAGCTACCATTTATGGAGCATTGGATAACAGCGGAAGTGTGGCCCGATTGGTGCTTCCCGTGTCGATACCGTCATCACTATCCATGAGCATGCCAGGGTCCTCCAATCCCCCGCGTTCTGAGCAACAGGCAACAGCTGCACAATCAAGCTCTCAACAAATGTACTCTCGTAGGACATTCCATCATTCTCTTGCCGTAGCTCCTTTCATCTGGTGCCACCACGTCCCTTCCTTGCAAGCTCTCTCTTATTTCTGCATGGTTTCTTGCATTGTACAAACTCTAAGTTGCTTCGTTTCTCTGATAAGCCTTGCACACCCTCGAGGTACGATTGGCATGTGATCGTCAGCGCTTTTGCCTGTACCTACATCCTAGATTCGCTTCTACTTTATCTGCCATCCAATCCATTTACGGTCATCACCACCGAATGTTCTTCAAGCAGCTACGCCATTGAAGATGCCACGAACTCCCAACTCCATTACCAGTCCACCCGACCATCTCTTCAACGCATATCTCCACTCGCTTACCCTCACCAACCCCAACCTTACCCTCGACGCCACCAACAAAACTCTCTCCGTCCGACCAGCACCTAATCAAACTCATGCTGTCTCCGTCATCTCCGGTAGCGCCCTTAGATTCACGCCGTATATTGCCTCCTTCGTAGGCCCAGGACTCCTAACTGCCTGCATTGGCATCGAATCCCCTGTCCCTTCTGACCCCGTCGAACATGTCCGCACGGCAATACAAGAGCGTGTTCTAACTACACAGAGAGTCTTGTTCATCGTCCCTCAGTACGGCGAAGATGAAGGGATTGTCAAAGATGCAGGCATTATCGCCAAATGTCACGAGCCAACAATGCAGTTCGAATATCTGACCGCACCAAGCACACTGCAAATCGGCCCCGGCCCCGAGCTTCCCCAACGGCCAGGCGCTGGCTTGCCACTCCTCCTCAAAATCTGCAGCGCCACTGCGGCCAGAGGTTACAGCCTCCAAGAGGTCCTCCGTGTTGGTAGACTCGTTGTGAAGAACCTGCTCAGCGTTGGCTTGAACCTCCGTGCTAACCTGAACGACAGCGACCCGGACTTCGACCGCTTGGCGGAGCCAAACATGTCGTTGCCGGTCCGCCACATGGTGTCTCGGATGCTGGACCCAAAGCTTCGGCATCCAGAATTCGTGGAGGTGAACTCCAATGAGGTCGTGCTGCTAATCAGTGGGCACGGTGGGCTGACAATGCTTGAGATGGGGACGATAACTTCGGAGGTCGTGAAGCAGCTGGAATATTGGCATGTCCGGCCGGTGAGGATCTATACCGAGTCGGTATCCGTGTTTCCCGTACTGGGGCAGGAAGGGATTCGGGACAGAGATTTCGCGATTACGATTCTAAATGTGTGCAATACGGATATTGGTGGACCGAGCATGATTCAGTTGCTTGATACCCCTGCCGAGGCCGCCGGATGGACGGCATTTGTAAAAGGTGAGTCTTGGGAGGCAAGGAATACACAGTTGTGGGAGCGTAACGCCCAATGGGTGAGGCCAAGTGGATTGAGCTGCGATCCGAAGGTGATCTGGCGGGCCGCCACAAATGGCTCGAGAGCCGTTGTGGCTTTCGCGAAACGAAACAAGTTGGCGGGAGGCTATCCATACGAGACTTGGTACGGGAACTCGACTGCCGCACCAGGACAAAATAGTCATGGCGAGGACATTTGGAACAGCGCAAAGGGTACGCATATTCCCCTTCTAAAATCGAGTCGTCCGCTGACCGTTCCCACAATAAAAGGAGCGATAGAGGCATTGGCAGCCTTGCCAGCCTTGCCCAATGATATCGTTATACTGATGAATGACATGTTATCAGCAGCGGCTCCTGCTCTGGACAATCCATTTGGTGCTCTCTGCACGATATTTCTCATTGCGCTCACCCAGTCATTCCGGAAACAATCCGAAACCGCGGATGAGGTCAATATTGGCGTCTGGGTCTACGCACTTGAGGAGGCTTTCCAGGAGCTGTCGCAGTACGCAAACCACCGGCCGGCTATGGCACCTACTCTTAATGCATTGGATGTATTTATGCAGAAATTGCACAGCACCGGTGACATATCGAAGGCCGCGAAAGCAGCAAATCAGAGTCCCGGCACGGCTACCAATATAGGAGCACAGCTGTTGTGTGCATTCTTCGCAGGGTTGGCAGGGCCTGTAAATGGGAAAGCAGAGCAGAGCTCCGATCTGGAGAAGCAATCAGAGGCTAGAGAGAAAGACCGAGAGCAAGTACAATCAGGCCAGGACACAGAGGCTGAGATTAAACGGTTGTCCACTGATGCTGTAGCAGCACGTGAACAGGAGATTGAAAGAGATCTAGAGCGCCTCCACGAGGAGGACAGACGAGAACGCGAGGCCGAGAAGTCAAACCGTGTGAGCAATAGGAGTGGCACAATTGTAGAGGACGACAAGGAAGGTGACGCCAGAGAAGGTATAGAGGCCATGGACGCAGCCAACAACTCCACTGGATCTGCAAGTCCTATCAACAAAGAAACTGCGAAGCCTCCAGGGTTAATTGCTTCCCTTGGGGCAGCATTTGGTCTAGCTAGCAGAGACGTGTTGCCGAAGGAAGACGCAGCACAACCACTAGTCTCGAACGAAGGATACCAGGTGACTGAAGCAAGCCGTGACGCAATCGTCGATGCCCTTCAGATCAACCATTCTGACTTTGATGCTGCGATGGAAGGTATCCGGAGCCGTGAGAGAGTCCCACTCCCAACGAGGCAGATGGAAAAGACGACTTTGCTTGATATGGTCCGACAACAGGTTGAGACGTTGGGCATTTCCTCGAAGGAGGAAGTTGCTGCAGAGAAGGACGTCGACGAGGATGAGTATGAGCTAGTCTGAACGTTTGATTGGTTGGTGACGAGACCTCGACCATCTTGGTTCGTTCCTCGTGAGGCCTGTGTAGTTTCTTAGGCTGTTTCTGGGAGTGGCGTTGTCGACGATTGACCCGCATCGATTCGCGGCTTTTGGTCCTTGTCCTAGAATGCTCCCATAGTTGGATATAGGCGCGATTCGGCTGCTCTCGTCTTGATGTATTACTGCAAAAGCAGCAAATGTCGGTCCTATCACGTCTCACTCACTGTCCTCCTCGCTCGCACTTCTGTTGTGTGCGCTCCGCCCCTCCTCAGTATCACTCCCACCTCCATTCCTGACTTCCTCCATATCTTCATCATCTCCATTCCCCTCCCTCTCCAACTCCTCATCAAGCTCCCCTTGCATCGGACTAACCCTCTCCTCCAATCGGCCTTCATCCTCCAATATCTGCCTCGCAGGCAACTTCCACAAGCTCGTCCCACAAACTCGATCCTTAATTAACAGCTCGTCCACAAACTCATCCATATATGTCAACGTATACCCCTCTTTCCGTCTCCTCCTTAACTTCCTCTTATCCTCTAGAAACGGCTCTAGCACTTTATACACCTCCACACTATCAAACGTCAACCTTATATAAAACGCCGCTAGCGCCCTCAGGTATTTCCACTCCTCCCCACCCCTGCCCAGATACTCTAGAACGATCTCTTTCTCCGGCACCAACGTAAGCAGTTTGAAGGCGAGGCAGATGAAGGGGGTCGGTTTCATGCCGACGCCGTAGGTGCCGCCGATGTAGGACATCTCGACAGCGCGGTCGAGCAGCGTGGCGGCGTTGAGGCCGAAACAGGATTCTTTCCAGTACAGCGAGTCGGTGATGCGGTCGCGGACGGCGGTCTCGATGAGGGTGGCAGGGTTGACGCCGCGGATTAAGGGGCCTGTGTAGCCGCGGTTGTCGAGGGTGTTGGAGGCGTCGGCGCGGTGGGCCATTGTGTTGGGCGGTGGGTTTGAGCAGCGAGTGGGTTGGATTGGATAGGTAGACGTGAAGACTTGTGAGTTGCGCTCGGTAATGGAATGCGCAGTGCGGGATCACAGATTTAGGGTGGGTGGTAAAGCTCCACAAACTGGTTACTTGAGTAAAAGACCCGTCCTATCGCCACCCAACGCCAGCGCAGGTACCAGAAATAGAGTTAGAGATCTCCCTTCTTTCGACGGCCTCTAAAGACTTGAGGATGTGTTGAGGATGTGTTGAGGATGTGTTTGGGCAGGTCAGCCGAGGAAATTTTTGCCCTGATTCATCCTGAGGAAGGCTCTCCTACGATATCGCTCATCTTCTCTATTTTCAGAGCTGGGAAGTTGTGCGGACGTCATGCTAATCTAGTCATGATATGCTCTAATGGTCGACTGTACTAACAGATGAGCGGCGCCAAAAGGGATGGGCTGACCGGCAGGACCTGCTAAAATAAGGTGACATCGATTATAGGGCCGTCAGAGCTATGACTCTTTACTCTCGCTGTACACGACAGGTACAGTATGGAACGCTCCTGCTTCTTCGAACATTCAATAGCGAAGTCTACTGTACGTTGATCTCGACAGCTATGTCTCCTTCCAATACCGCCTTCAATTTCCCAGTTAAGCGATTGGAAAATTCCTTACTAGTCCTTGAGCCATTCGAGGTCCCCAAACACGGTGAACTCTTCGTTCAGGGCTGCAAAGACTACCCAGAGCTGTTCGAATATCTGCCATATGGACCGTTTGCCTCCATTGCTGAATTTGAGGCATTCTACACAGCTCGAATAGTGTCGAGTCCCGCAGCGACTATGTTTGCAATTTTGGCCAAGTCCTCTCCTTCCGACGAAAGTGAGATTCTCGCTGGCGTGATCGGCCTGCTCAATGCTAGTCCTAGCAATGCTTCGATAGAAATTGGCTTCGTAAATTCCCACACAGATTGACTCTCTGATAACAGCCCGTCTTGTTCTAACCGAGAGCCACAGATCACCATCTTGCCTTCTTTCCAAAGGACATACGTGACAAGCAATGCAATCGGGCTGCTCCTCACATACACGCTGGACGCACCTCCGAACGGTCTCGGCCTCCGCCGTTGTCAATGGCAAACAAATGCCAGCAATAAGCCCTCAAGGCGTGTCGCGGAGCGAATGTGTTTTTCATTCGAAGGGGTGCTGCGTTTTCAGCGCGTAATACCCTCTCACAAGAAAGGAAACGGCTTCGATGTTTCGCAACTACCGGAAGGGACGGGAACGAATCTGGGACAAGCACGGGATACGGCCATCTTCGCCCATTATTGCGACGAGTGGCCAGAGAAGAGAAAGGAGGTTTTGAGGTTGATGGAGCCTCGGTGATATACCTCAGTTGATAGTCTCTTGACTACCACTAGATCTAGAAGAGTCCCCCACTCACACACCTAGCATCTTTTCAACCGTTACTCTTGTCATCAATTCGTCTTCGTGTCGCGTTTATGAGGAGGCAAGCTGCACCTTCTCCTATCTCATCAACTTACGTTCCGATCGCAGGTCTCGGGCAGTACTACAGTTAAAGTTCTAGGCTATGTTGTTATGGCCAAGACCAAAACCCAAGCACTAACTTGTTGGCCCAGTACCGCCGAGCCGCTTTTTCAAGGCACCTGCACTAGATAGTACAAATGGATGGCTCCGCACCGCACTCTTAGTACAGCGTAAGTTCGGCATCCGAAATAGGCCCACTTGTGCGTAGTTGTGACATTCAGCTAGCCTCATTGCTGATAAGTATGTTTGAATGATTCCGCGCTACCCCTCAGCACCAATGGACGACTCCTCAGGTCCGAGGACCAGATAATCTTTCGAGGTAGGTTGTAAATATGCATCTCTGGACTTGAATTTCCGAGAGAACACTTCAAAAACCTCTTTAATGTCTTCTCTGTCAGAATCAAAATGCCTCCCCGCACTCCAGCAGTCCCTATTGCCGATTTACAAGGCAGTTTGCCCACAGCCTCAATCCCGGACGCCATCGACCATGCACAGATCGCCAAAACATGTGTGCAATACCTCAGCTCACTAAAGCTCGAGGACCTCGCTGAAGATGCGCTCTGGCGAGATCTCCTCGCTTTGACAGGAACCCTGAGGACATTCTCGAGCGCCAAAAGGATCATTGACGCGTGGACGGAACTCTCGAGCCTGCGCCAGCCAGCCAGTTTTACCATCATCCCTGACTCTTCTCGTATTAAGCGCCTTGGACCGAAGATTTCCTTCATAGCAGCCAGGTTCTCCTTTACCACCGTAAGTCAGCCAGCGGCGAGATGCTCGGGCCTTATCAGACTAGTACCAGGGCAGGACGGACAATGGAAGATTTGGGTACTGAGCACAATCCTGGAGGAGATAGAAGGCTTCGGAAACCCAGATGTGCTTGAAATCAGTGCAAGTTTAAGTAACAAGACGTCTACTCTCAGTATCGGCAACCACACGAACGGCGGCACAGAGACCAACGGATTAGCCCCCAATATCTCCGAAGAGACGCGTTTCGACTGCATCATTGTTGGAGGGGGCATGGGGGGCCTGAGTCTGGCAGGGCGACTCAAAGCTCTAGGCGTCTCAGCAGTAACACTGGAGCGCAACGCTCATATTGGCCAGAATTGGACTTCGAGATACGAATCAGTGAAGCTCCACACAAGCAAAGAGTACGGCCATCTGCCCTTCGGACGGACCTTCCCACCCGAAGACCCCTACTTCCTCAGCGCGAAAGATCTCGCCCGCGGATTCCAGAGATTCGTCGACCAATATGATATCAACGTGTGGCTGTCGGCTTCTGTTAAGTCTGCTACGTGGAACAACGAAGCCAAGACCTGGACTGTGAATTTTGTCTGGGAAGGCCAAAATATGTCCATCACCGCTCGTCATGTTGTGTTTGCCATCGGTGCAGGAGGCCAGACACCCAAGATGCCTGAGTATGCGCACCGTGAGGACTTTGACGGTATCACCATGCACTCTGCCTCTTACAAATCATCCGGCGCTTGGAGCGGGAAGAGAGGAGTTGTCATCGGCACGGGCAGTACAGCCCATGATGTCGCAGACGACATGCTTCTGGCCGGTCTTTCCTCCGTCACCATGGTCCAGCGAAACGCAACACGTATGTCTCCCCTCCCCATCTCCCCATCTCCCCATCTCCCCATCTCCCCATCTCAATTGCTAACACCAACGCCCGCTAAATCTAGCCGTCTTCCCTATCTCCTACTACCGCAACGTCTTCGACCCGCTCTACAACGCCTCCACCGACATCGAAGCCACCGACCGCGAGACCTTCTCCCTGCCCATCTCTATCATCCGCTTGCAAGCCTGCACCAGGGTGCGTGCCCTCGCCTCCAAAGACCCCGAACGCTTCGACGCCCTCGAGCGCGTCGGCTTCAAGACCGACCGCTTCCTGGACATGTACCATATTATCTTGGAACGCCAGGGCGGTCACTACCTCGATGTCGGCATCAGCCAGAAAATATGCGATGGCCTGATCAAAGTCAAGAGCGATGCTGCGCCCGTGGAATATACCAAAACTGGGCTGCGGTTTGACGACGGCAGCGAGCTAGAAGCCGACGTCATCGTCTTCGCCACGGGGTTTGAGGGGAATATGCGGCTGATGGTGGCCGAAATTGTCGGGGAGGAAGTTGCGGATAAGTTGGAAGACTACTGGCATTTGGATAGGGAAGGGGAGGTTAGAGGGGCTTGGAAGCCGATTGGACGTAAGCCATTCATTCACTCCTAACTTGGTGCAGGGTATTGGTGAGGTCTGTACTAATGGGTCATTCTTGACAGATCCAGGAATCTGGTATATGGGAGGCACAATCGGGCTGACGCGCTACATGTCACGGTTCTTGGCATTGCAGATTAAGGCCGACGTTGAGGGTGTGCCATTTCAGCCGTATACGAAGACACCCGGTGAGCCTGAGCTGGTGCAGAATGGGACGAGCGGGTAGGGGTTGGTGTTGAAGGTTACAAAGCAATTTTTGGTGGTCTAATGTAGACATGCCCGTATGTTAGACTTGAGAGGTCAGGCTGGGTGCATTCGAGGACCATTACGCTACGCAATTTTGGTTTAACGCAGATGTGTTCTTTGTGAGATTGAACACGAACGAGTTGTGAAGCAAGGGATTTGAAACCAATCATTTTCGACCTTTCTAGGTATGACTTATTCAAGGCTTTGGTAGAAGAAACCAGGAACATTGCCCTTCCATATCCAAGCCTTGATTCACCTCTGGCGTTTCAGGTGTGGTGGCACCAACGACGTCTCCCTATAGCACTGCCGCTCCTGACGGAGCTGAAGAGGGGTTCATCGCAATTCGAATAGAAGGACGTGATCGGGGGAGGACAAAGTGTTCGTGGCAAGGCATGCATGCTGATTACAGAAGGGCCGTTCGCTGGCGACGCAATACATACGCCATAACTCAACTGGCCGCCCCATGAATCTTCTAGATGGATTGATGGAATTGGTGAAATGCTGAGAGCTGCTATGGAGGTTAGTGCTTGCTTTGAATGGACAGAGACGCAGGGATTAGTCAACACGATGCTGACGCATCTATGTAGGCTGGCGCCCCAACATTGGCGATCATTTGTTACCGTATCAGCACTCTCAATTATCTCTCATGCCATTGCCCCTGACGTCCAACCCCCTCCACTCTGACCTCTGCTCTTGAAATGCATGATTGGTGTGGGCGTGTAGAGGTGCGGGCACACTTGAGAAAAGGCTCGTACTACGGGTGCAGTGAATGTGCGTGTGGAAGGGTGAGAAAAAGGAGGCCTTAGCTCGCGTTGGGCAAGTCATTGTGGTGATGGCGTAGACTCACGGTTTTCGTAAGTTGGTGTCGGCATGGCCTCGGTTGGTTAGATTTGGAGCCAGTGGACTTAAATTGATATTCCATCAAGTTGGAGCAAAATCTGCATGCTTTAGAACATCTCGTTACCAATATTAGGACGAAATAACGCACCTTCTCAATGAATCTAACCCCTATCAAGACGCCGTCCGCATCCTCAAATTCGCTGCTATCGCCGAAGTCGGTGTTGCTTTCATCAAGGCAAGTTAGACATGTGACCACAATCTCGGTATATTTTTCCCCTATGCGACTGGGCAACCGCTGTTTAGCGAGGCCAACAAGAGCATCTTTGACAATAAATGCCTTTTTGATCTTGTCTTCCTCCGGATCATCCAAGGCAGTCAGAACTGAAGAGGGCGATGGGTCGCTACCCTCGTCATGGTAGATAACGAGGGATTCCCAGAGCCCTATTTCAAGGAGGCAAACTCCAAGGCTGTAGATGTCATGCTGCATAGTGTAATCCTCTTCCGGTTTCAGCCCTTGACGGCGAGGGTGCCGATAGAGGTCCTTCTCCCAGATGCAGTCCCCAGATCGCGTTGTTCTGCCATCTACTAACCGAAACTTCTCAAATCCTAGAAGGAAGGACGCTCCCAGCACAGATTTCTGATTTTGGAATATCAAGACTGTCTCAGGACGAATGTTTTTGTGAACGAACTCGTAGGTGTGAATGTAGCTAACGGATGTAGCTAGCTGTTGGGCAATCTTGAAGCGGTCGCTAAGCGATAGATTGCTGTCGGCGGAAATAAGGACATTGCGGAGACTTCTGGGGTTTTCCATACCCTCAGGAACTCTAAAGGCAAAGTCAAACGAGGCGACCCTTTTCTTCGCACGATCAATGACTTTTACAACCCCGTGGCACTTAAGCAGGCTGAAAGTGAGGGGGTCCGCGTAAGAGAGTTTTCTCGCCAGATCACGAACATCTTTCGTCAGGAGAGAGATGTTACCCTCAGGGTCGCACACAACTGAGTCCAGTATGAAAAATCTGCTGGATGTAGTTCTCTGCATGGTTTGCGCTGTAGAGAAAGGTATTTTGCGCCGATTTGCGGACAGAAGTTCGTCCTCAGGGAGGAATAGGGAAGTCTTGATCTGGGGCTCCACCTTCAAGGAATCTCTCAGACCTTTGGCCGTGGATATCGAGGCAACCTCGGGTTTGCCTTTGGCCAGTTCCTGGTCGATGATCGGGTTCACTACCTTCATTATCAGAAACCACGAGGGATCAAACTTCTTTTGCCACTCTTCCAAATCCTTGATCGCACTATCCACGCATTCTTTGATCCAAACGTATTTGAATCTCTTCAGCTTGACCGCATTGTCGTGGTTTCCAGAACGCTTTCCATCTATTTTCTTCCTAACTCTTTCCAACTGGAAAATCGCCGCTTGTAGTTTGCTTACCAACACCTGGAGTATCCGATTTTGTATATCCTGATGCTCCTCATCCAATGTCTCACACACTTTTCGCAGGAAGTCCAATTGCATAGTTGTTCTTTTCCAGATGCTCTCAACGCAAAGGACTCGCTCATTGATTTCATCTGCTGCATCTTTGAATGTGGCATACTGTTCGACCAGGGCTTTACCGTACCTACGAGTTCCCAAAGAGGTTAGAATTGAGGAGATCTCCACTCCAAATAGAAAGCTTAGGAAACCTTATCACTTACTTGTGGCACAGATCTGCCGTTGCAATGACAGCAAGAGCAAGTTCCACCCCAGCCATTGTTACAGATCAGCAAGTACCGAGAGGTGAGCAGACAGAGAAGTCTACTGAAGACGGATACTTGCAGTGAGCACGGTTAGCTGGAGCGAGAGTACATCTCGCGTCGGGGGTTTTGCCCCTCTCTTGCGAACTTCGGCATAGTCAAAGTCTTGGCGCTGCACGTGCCTCAGCCTTGTCCTCAAGTTCGACCACGTCTTCAACATCACGTCCAAGGATTATGTCCAGCTGTTCTGCCTCCCTCGTAGCGTCAGTGGTAGCCAAATCCTCCGCCTCGTCGCCGCTATCTTCCCTAAAGTCGAGAACGGGATCGAATCGAACGAATTTGAGCCCGTTCGGCCTGTCGTCGTTTCTAACAGGTTTGCAGAGAATGCCTTTTGGAGCAGGCTTGTCACGCCAGCGTGTTGACCTTTTGATAACTTCCCGCTCTGGATATCGAGAGCGAGACTGCGATTGAGACGGAATCGGTATCCTCGATGGCGGGAGCGGTTGTTGTGGAATAGGCTGGGCTGTGAGGCACCATTGATTGTGCGGCGGCGGTCCTGCGGCTGGCCGATAGGCAAGCGTTGTGGTGAAGGACGTCTCGGGCGCGGCTACCGTGGCCGGGGAGATGGAGAAGGGATGTCGAAGCGGAGAGACGTTGCGGTCCTCGTTCTTGTCCCACCAGTCTCGTCGCTTGTCCCTGATATCGTCGCGTCGGGCTTGCCCCTTCACCTCGGCCTCAACTCGTTTTGCGTCCTTGTGTGCTTGCTCCGCAACCGCTGCTTGATACTCCTGGGAGCGCTGGACGCGTCGGAGTTCGACTTTGGGGTCTATGGTTGGCGGAGAAGGAGGGTGATCTGGCGGTGATTGAGATGTCCTTGACCTTTCTTGCACGTTTTGCTCTTTGAGGAGCGCGGTTTCACGCTGGAGGTTGGAGTATTGATTTTGTAGGGCCTCAACTTCGCGTTCGAGGCGACGAAGTCTGTCCACGTCGTTTTCTGAGGCGTTATCGGTAGAGTTCGAGCGAGTGCGGGCATTTATAGGGGAGAAGTCTGAGGAAAGAACTGGCTTTGGGTATGCTAGATTGGCCTGAAAGGTGAAGGCTTGGGAGGTAGGTGTGAACGGAGGTGTTGGACTGGTCTGAAAAGTGAAGGGTTGGGATGTGGCTACGGGAGAAATACCTTGTGCGGGATATTCCTGAGAGCTAGCCTGGGCGTTTGATAGTGGATTGGCCCGCAAATTCGAGGTAGATTGAGTGCTGGTGTTTAAGGAAGTAAAGGCCGAGAAGAGAACCGGAGTTGGGTTGGTTGGGCTAACCTCAAAGGTGAACTGCTGGGTCGGAGGTGAGAATGGATTGGTTTGGTACTCGGGCTGGAACGTGAACGGTCGGAATGCCGCCATTTGAGAATTCCCTCGTTGTGCTGCACGTCGTTGGAAGCTGGCCTGGACTTTTGACAGTGGGTTAGCCTGGAAAATTGAAGGCTGAGAAGCTGGAGCAGTGGCCTGCACTGGTTCCGAAGCTGACCTTTCTGTGTGAGAGTCCGTCTTGCAAGCTCGTTCTGGCCGACTTTGTTCGGCGATTGGAGTGGGGACCGTGGTGTCTCGAGGGAACTTGCAGATGTTTCTCGATTATAACCTATCTCCAGAGTCCAGTACAAGACCGTGATCGTGATGGATCCGTTACTGGTACTTATAGAATGCCTCTTTGTTCTGAAATCTTCAAAGCTAAATCACTGAAAAGACAAAGAAATCCATCGGGGTAGATAAAAGGCCAGCGTAGGAGCCAAACCATTTGACAAAGGAGCACCCACTGACAATAAAGCTCGAGACTACGTCCTTGTTCAGACCCTGAAAGCACTAGACCCCTATCTAAAAGATTGATCTAACTCCACAGCTGAAGAAACTTTTCCTTTGCAAATGGGAGAACGAAATACGTAAGGGCGATTTTGGGGGAAAAAAGGGAAGTGTCAATTGAAGGAAAGGGTTGTGATGTACAATCTTCGAATGAATTGTTTTCGGACTTACCTGATATTTCGATCAAGCTGATCGTAAGACAAATGGTGCCTACCATAAACCAATTTACCTACCTGTAATGAAATTATTCTACGCTGCCAGCAGTGTAGACGATTGGGGAGTACGCAGGGGTTTGCTAGGACTTTGGAGGACTTCCTCACTCCTGGCCGGAAATGTCGCCGAACAGCGAGTCCTCCTCCGACTCAGATCCGGACTGTTGCTTGTCGGGAGTGTCCTGAACCTATGATCCGTTACCGAACTCTGAGAGAGGTTGAATTTGAGCCTGTGGACTCTGCTTTTGATCTTTGTGGGTGTCAGGCGCGTAGTCTGGAGACTGTGTTGTGGCTTATTTGTCGGCCTGAGCATTCTTGGATCTTGCCGGCCGTGGTTGGGCGAGCCCCGATGCCTCCTCTTGGGCCTTCTTTGCACTTTGGTGTTTTCTTGACGCGAAGATGAGTTTCAGAAGCTCGAGCTGGAGCCCTAAATATTTCCACGTTATGACCAGGAATTTGTAATGTCGATGGCTCACGTCCGAGTCTGAAGAAGCGATAGAGCGTGGGATGCCTGGACCGGCGGTCTGGAAGGCGTTGGAAGATCTTGTTGATGCTGAGTTGTCGCTGCCCTCATCGTCTCCTGACTCATCGAGGTTGTCGCTCTCTTGTACTGAGCAGAAAGAAGGCTTGGAGGACTGTGAAGCCGAATCGTCTTCTTGGTTAGACGAATTCTGCTGGTCCTCAGTCTCTGGAATGGTGTCATTTCTGTCTTTTCGCCCTGTGTCCGGGCCCGATGGAGAGTCATCCGAGCTCGAGCTCGAGTCTGTCGATGATTCTGGTTCGTCTTCCCATTTTGGATATGACCACGGGCGAAGAGAATAATGTCGATGGTGAAGGCTGGATCTTAGATCAGCCAGGAATGTGGTAGAGATCAAGTCGGGGTCGGGAAGGCAATTCGGATCGTTGTATAGTCGGTCGAGAATCTCGCTGCGGACCGCATCCAGCCCTTGCGAGAGCCAGGTCGTGTCTTCGATGACGTCTCTTGCAACTCTGAAGACGGTGAGAGGGAGCTCGTGGCGGCGGCCTCGCAGAGCTGTTGGGATTACTACCCACCGAGCCGAGCCGGGTGGATCCATGATCTGTGATTTTTGTGGTTATCTTGTTGTGATGTGTGTCTGCGTGTTTTGGTGTCTGTTGGTGAATTTGAGTGCTGAATTGCCAGGCATATTATGCAAATTGTCTCTTTCACCAATGATTATAGAGATCTGGTTTCTCGTTCCGCACGGGGTGAAAGGGGACATTTTATGTCTTATGTTCCTGGGAACGTCCAGGGATAATGGAACTAAAGAGCGTTCAAAGGGCAATAAACAAAGGGAGTTCCAGAGAAAGGACAACAGCAACTACAGACAAATCATTCTTAATGAACAAGGCTTCTTTGTAGAAGCGACGACAAGAGTGGCCGAGCCTGTAGGCACGAGTACACTGTGTTGAATCAGCTTGTTGAATCGGCCGCAATATGCGTGGTTGGCACCCGACATCCTCACAACGGAGTTCTCATCGCAGGCCTTTCACAGACTGCCTTCTGCCCAAGCGTGCATCCTATGCAGCGTCGCCTCAGCCGGTACCTCTCCTGCCTCTGGATTCCGCCTCGCACTATCCCTAGTCTTAAAAGCATCATAGAACTCTGCGATCTTCGTGTATCGTTCAACCACCTCCCTCCCATAAGCGTCCTTGACAGTATTCCCGGAACCTTGACTCATGTCCACTCCGTAACAGTCTTTGGTGAATTCCAAGAATTGATAGAGCACAACCTCTGCTATCGTGATATGCCCGCCTTGGCCTTGGCGGAGGGACGAGAAGTTGCGGTCTTTCCACCAACTCTCAATTATCGCTAGCGGCCTGTGGACCCACTTGATCATCTCCTTTGCAGCGGCAGGGATGGATATGGTGCCAGCTCCGGTGCCAAAGATACGCACTGGATTCCAGTTGGCAGTGCACTCGTCTGCAAGGGCAAGAAGTTCCATGTTACGCGCCCGACTAAGTGGATCGGTGCCGCGCATCGAGCCCTTGCACAGGTGAAACCCATGGCTGCCCTCCTCACAGAGTTCATCTAGGAAGCTCATGATCGCGTTTGACTGGCGAATGTATGTGTATGATTGGTTATTGCGATAACCCCCCGGCGGGATTGCTAGGATCGGAAGGCTACCCGTGGGCTTTGGTGGAAATTCAGGAGGCACGGAGTCCTCGAGTTGGGATTCAGTGACAGGAACGACTTTGACTAGAGATGATGGAATGCCCTTTTCGCGTAAGTAGATGATCACACGTCGTGGATAGGGCATCCACGGGTAAGCATAGAGCAGCCAGGGACGAGCAGTCATTGTGAGCTGATGATGGATTGCCTATTTTCGACCAAGATAGAAAAATTGGAAGGCTGAGAATGATGAGATTGAGATGGAGAGGCAGAAGGAGGAGAGATGGTGATAATGGTGTGGATGGAAGTATTGTCAGATACTTATACCTTTGAGAGCGAGTCTCTGTGGCTCGGATTCCGGATAGACATCTAAGCACCATGCCAGTCCTAGTACCTAGACAGTCACTAGGGCTCTTCATCCTGCATCAAGATGTTTCCGAGCCCATATCGTGTAGTGGTTGGGGCTGGCGGCGGAGACTTTCGGCGCGATCCACTGAGCAAGTTTTCTAGGGCAACTTATCACTAAGGCGGGCATCTTCGATGACATGTTGGGAACTACAACAGCTAAACATCCAGGAGCAGCTGCTATGCAAAGAAAACAGCATCAATTAGACTAAGGTGCATCATCTTGGCAAAAGTAGTTGTTTGAATGAGGAAGAAGGTCACTACGAGAACAACTTTCTTGGTGCAGGAGATGCTGACTACGGACAAGCTAACTTTAGTTGCCGACCACCTTACCAAAGCTAGAGTTGGTCTGCGATGGTCTTCGGAGACTTTCCACTTTGCATACAGGTACTCCTGGATGAAAAGTAAGTTCGACTTCAGAGCTTCAGTTGTGTAATAACCTGCAGCCTCAACCTTGTCGACGGGGATCGATCGACTAACTAGGCTTCCTTTGCAGCTTGGGCGATCTCAACGTCCGTCGTTGGCCAGAAATGACTGAGGTCGCCCACTGGAAGGTTGAGCGCAAGTCGCATCTCGGCCGCCATCATCACGAACGTCATGTACCATCCTAGCACCCCCACCACGAACAAAAGGGCACCGCCAGCCTGGCATTTTGTCAGCTACAAGCTTCAACATTTGAGGACAACGTCTAGTGGGAGGTCTTACGGTCTGTAGATGCCCTGCCATGGTATAGTCGCTTACGGCTACCTTCCAGTACGCTCCCGCCAACACCCACGAGGCAGTCGTGACAAAAAGGAAGATCAATGCAAAGACAAGGTTCGTCTTGAGTGTGAAGATGAAGAATGTGAAGAGAGCAAAGCCCCACACGATCAAATACAGTGCAATCGCCGCATTGTACTGGACCGACGCTGCACCGTCTGCAGCACTAGTCCCGGTTTTGGAGTATGCGGCCGCCAGCTCCAGCGTGGGCAGCTGTAGGAAGCCAAAGGACAACCAGAAGACGGCGAACAGACCACAGACCATCATGGGGAAGAAGTTGCCCATGATCCATTCAAAGATCGTGGTTAGGGTGAGGAGGAGCGGGCCGACGAAGAGGAACATGCCGCTGCACCGTCTCTTAGCAGACAGCCTTTCGAATAAAAAGGAAAGCAACCCAGGCTTACGATACAGCATACAGACCACCAGCTCCGCCCCAGCCCATCAGTATCATTGAAAAGGTCATATTGGAGATCACGAAGCTTTCCCCTTGGTCAGCTCGCTGGACCATGAAAAGTCTTTACTGCCATGAAACCCTACCCAACGAAGCCCAAGGGCGTCGGATTGGCGAAGCGCCTTATGCTATCCCCAGCATGGGGCACCTTGGGCGTGAGGTATAGCTATAAAATGCTCCTCGTCAGTGTGACCTCTCTTTATGCTCAATGAATGGTGAGAATCTTACCTTCTCAAAAAGCTCCGGAGAGATTGTATACGCGTTCGATATCGTCTGAGTAATTTGCGGCTTCCCCATCATCATCTCTATATCGTCCTCGGACGAGTGACGCTGGTAAGATGACCCAGTGGCCATTTTCCCTTCAAAGTTCGACGTTATCTTCTCAGTAATCGTATGTGGTCGACAGGCGGAAATGCAACTTGCGAGTTCGATAGAATGAGGACGGGGTCAATCTGAAAATATGTGAAGGCTAATAAGGCCCGGCTTCGCAGAGCGCGGGGCTTGCGTTGTTGCGTTAACATGCATCTCGGGCTCTCCCTGCAAAGGTTCTACTAGGCTAACAGTCGCGTCGCTTATTGGTGTTTTGGCGGCAGCTGTCCTCGTCCTACGAGTGCGGAAAATCGTGGCTTACCTGACTAAGCCCTGATTCAGCTCGACTCAACTTCCCCCCCCTGCTTAGTCATTCGTTGTAACTTTCACAAAGATAGAGCTGTGCGCGTATGCTCTTCGGCCTCGATTGAGTTATTGCTTGCCCTTGACAAACTGGATATGCTTACTTGAGACCCCTCATCAGTTGTATGAAATGGCCCATCTGCGTGGGTTGACACAGCCAAAAGGCTCGCGTGGCTCGAAGAGTTCGCAAAGCGAGACCTCCGAGCCACGCGAGCCCGTCAAGGAATTGGAAGTGTATAGGCAGGCTAATGGATCGACCCTCGGAGGTCCTCCATGGTCAACCCCAGTAGTTACTCTACGAAGACGGATTATACACCCTACATCTAGTTACACTTGCTATACACTCACTCACGTCCCCCCCTACTCCTTCGATACAGGACTGAATAGTCTGATGACCCCTTAGTCATACATCCTGACTAAGCCAGGCCCGTAACACCCCGATGATCACAGCCTCTAACATCATAGCATTGTGCCAATCACCCTTATGTCCAATCAGCCATCGGATTGCAAAAATCGCAGGCGCAATCTGGGCAAATAGAAAGACAACAGTAAATTTCCAGAAGCAGTAGCCAGTAATCGCCTGCATGCCGTATCCCTCCAACTGTTGCAACCTGCCATTGGGAACATGCTGAAGAACATTTCCGAGTTTTAAGACCTCAGGGCACCGGGGGTACGTAATACGGGCTCTCACGATGGCTTCGAGGATTTCGATGAAGTGCTTCTCTGGGACTGTCGAGTCGGGGTAGATGTATTCATAGTCTCGGTCTGTCGTACGGCATGGGATAGCTTCGGATGTAATCACCAGATCTGATTCGACGGAAAGCTTGTGAAACTATGCAGTGTTGGTGAGTGAATAGAAACGTCGCAGGGAATCTCGCCTTAATCAGCCTTACTCCGCAGCAAGACGTCAGAGTAAGCCAGCTGCGGAAACCACGCACGCTATTATAGGTTTGGAGGAGACAAGGAATCAGATTTGAATCAGTGACAGAGCTTAAATCTATATGTATCAGCCGCGTCACCTTACGATCATCGATGCACCAGTGCAGGTATCGACCAGAAGCTGGCTGGGCAGTGTTAGGCATGCGTCCTAGGGTAGCGGGGCCAGCACCCATAGAGCACGAAGCCATTGGTCTGTCCCGCCGACGAATAGAAGCTTGTGTAGCGGAGCTACCTGGCGGCGTTTGAGGGGCGCTCGAAGAATCAATGTGATGTGTAGGCAACAGAGGGCCCTCGGGAATCGCTGTGTTGACGATGTTCATCTTTCGCCAAACGGTCTCGGCGTTATCGCTCGGAACATATACCTCGAAGTTGGCACCACACGTCTTAATACGAGGTTAGCTACTAGGCCACTGTGAGCCGTTGTTAGCACTCACAAATTGCCAGGCTACCCGTCCTCTGGCCTCTTGGGAAGCTGGCCTTCTTTGTCTGAGAGGCCACAGGACAGGGGCTTTGACATAGAATTTAAACTCAACTACCGTCTTTGTACGCACGACCTGACTTCCTGGCACAGCATGGAGAAGCTCCATCGCATATGCCGCCGCCGTTGCTGCCGCATACCCTTGCCAATGGTCATTTTTGTGCGTGTCCGAATAGTCACAGATGCCGCGAATCACCACACAGGGAAAGTTGTCCATGAGTCCGGCCGCCTCCATCTCAAAGCACAGAATCTCTTCTTCTGCCGCCAGAGCGTCCCGGATCGTGGCATCCTTAATCAAGCGATCAGCCGACGCGATCAGGCCATAATGTACAACAGGGTCGTCGTCCTCTTTTGTTCGCTCCTCTCTCATCATTAATGGTGGGATGGAGTGACTGCAAGCCGTTCGACAATCCTGATTGACATCCACATGAACATATGTTGCTTCATAGAGCCGATCATCCTCGGTATTGGGCCGCTCGTATTTCCTCTTTAAGCGCGGATTGCGCGTCACCATCTCGGACACGGACCGAGCAATATTGTGACCCTTTCGTTCATGTTGTGCACTGATCTTGTTGAGTGCTGTTAGCAAGGCCGGCGGCGGCGAGTTTAATGACCCCGTGCGTTGGAACTTTCGCTCTTGCACCGCCTTTCCGAACTCGTAGTAGATCACACCCCCGGTTTGAGCGACTGGCATACTAACAACCACGTCGCCTAACCGGATATCATGTTTTGGACTGGGCACACCACCGCCGATGCCTACCATCAGACCGAATCGGATCGACTCAAAGCTGCGTAGCAGGTCCTTGGCCACTGTCGCCGCCGACGTGAGACCATATTTCCCTTTCGGAAGACTAGCAATGACGACATTATGCTCGCCAATGCGACCCAGTGTGTAGGCGTTGCTGTCGTGAGGAGACTGGGACGGAAGCGGAGGGTATTCTTCGTCGAGGAACTCGCACGCGACCACGTATTCAGTCTGGACCGCACAGATCCACCCTACGGTGTAGTCTCGGTGTTCCATGCCGCGTCGAGCGGAGCATCAAGGTCAAAAATCGACTCTATATTCATAAGTTGGCAACAATGAGAGAAAGGTGCTTGCAGCCATGATGGACACGGCTGAGCGACAACGAAGCTGTCATGCCGCGCTACGCATAAGCTAGCCGTACGGAGGCGTGATGCAAAAAGTGCCTGCCGCCAAGAGAAATTCTGCCACTTTCGCTGTAATCTGTGACCTGGCTCCGGGCTACGCTATTTTAGGGCCTCAAGTAGGTTAGTCATGCCTAAAGGCCCCTAAAGCCCATCCTTGGAGCACCGCGAGGCTGGTCCCTAAAATTGGTTGTTTGGGTGACTGCCGAGCCCTGGCGCAGTGGCATAAGGCGGTGAAAATTCTCATGGCGGCAGGCACTTTTTTGCATCACGCCTCCGTATATGGAGTACGGTGATTTCGCTGCCGAAATGGCCCAACGGCTAAACCTTTAAGGGAACATCAAATCGCGGCTCTTCTCCAGTCAGTGTCTACGTCTGATCAGATATAACCTGTCAAATTTCTCGGATCACACTGAATACTTTGCCAGCCCCGAGTCGTCTGTTGGCCGTTCGTCTCCTCCTTTCGATTCAGATGTCGAGCGAATTCCGAATTTTCGAAGATGACTCCGAATTACTCTTATTACGAGAGCATTCGCGCGAGTTCTCCATTCAGGATAACAGGGCGTCAGCTGGATTATCGAGTCACTTATTAGATCTGCATTACATTACCGACACTGAAAGCCAGTGGTAACTGTGAGAGAAAGAGAAAGATCGACAAATAACAATACTCCTTCGAAATCTTGCCAACATTACGTGGCTCAACACTCAATGGTGCTCCTCGGTACCGTCGGGTCGAGTGGCCTCTTCAAGCCTACTCGAACTCTATTGGTCCGATACATTCTCTCCAACACTATAGTCGGCATCCGTAAAACAGTCTCTCGATATAGCGTCTGTCTCTTATGATCCAAGCTCACCATCACGGCTCGCTGCATACCTCCCTCTTGACCACAGATTAACGCCGCAACCGGTGGCCTTGCGGCCAAGAACAATGTCACCAGGCCCTCCCTAGTGTCAACGAGTGTGAAGACTTTCTCCTGCCCTAAGCCGGCGTACTTGGCTTGTTTGACAATGTCTGCAACGCTGGGATCGCTTGTGGGATCATCACCGATGCACTCGCCAAATTCATTCTTGTGATGTCGAGAGAGCGGGCTGCCAGCGGTACTCCAGGAAAGCCGACCCATTGGCGCGCCGTATATGTTCGACTCGATCGTCCTGATATCCAGGTAACCCTCAAACCCCAAGAAGTAAGGGTCCACGTCCCAGGCTTTGCCACCATACACGACGCTAACGATGCATGGAGCGGCCAAGAAGACCGGAAGAGCCAGGCCGATAAGTGCTCCAATACCCCCCGAATATGGATTGGGCACGGACCCGTTCGGCAAAGAATAGCCATCTGTTGAATAAGAGTCATCCGATGAAGAAGGGCTGGGATTGGAATAGATTGCCAGTATAATACCGGCGAAGAACATTAAGGAGGCAATACGGAGCAAGAACTTCGCGATCAGGCGTTTCCATGAACGTCGACTGCGATGCCATGGAGCACTGAACTTCTCCCATTGCACCGAGGCTCCATAGCAGCCATCCAGAATCACTGTATCGTCCTCTCCGACGCCGGCGACCTGGCAAGTGTGTTGGATATCCCATAGATTGACATTGTAGGCGTCCTCAGTGCGATACCACTGCTGGGATGGCGCGGAGGGCAGCAAGCAGATCAGCCGCTCCAATAGACTATCGCTGTCGTTGGCAAGAGAAAGACGGGCGAAAGCTTGGAATTCGGAGTCTGTGCGATCGACGACAGGGCGTTGGCGCAGTAAACCCATGAGGACATATGCCACATCACCGTTGAGATAGCGAGATGTTGTACGATTGCTCAAACATCCCAAGGCCAAGATAACAAGCTCGAGACGACTGAGCGTGAGGTTACCTTCGTAGTGGTCGACCAACTGTCGAGTCATCGACGAATCATCCCATAGGAGGGCCGCAAGGTTTTTCTTGTAGACCTCTTTGACGAGTTTGGGTGTTCCACGACTGTGCCAATAGATGCGCAATGGCTGTTCCTTAGGGCTTAGCAGGGCTTCTGGTAACGTCCACATGCGCTTTCCCCAGTCCTTCAGCAACCTGTCGGTGGTACCTGCATCGTTGCTGGAAGCTTTGATGGCAATCACGACTGAGTGGGCGGCCCGTATCACATCGCTGATGCGGAAGACGTCCTCCTCTAGTTCTTCCTCATTGTCTGACATACAGGATGCGCCGATCCAGTACGCACCCACCCCAGCATCTATTGCAGCTTGTTTGGCGATGTTATGCAAACCCTTGATGTCTTCCGGATCGTGATGCGAGAACTGGTTTGTGGTGTACGCCACGAACACGTACTGCATCTCATGCTCGACGAGGTTGTGCTTGGTCATCCAGGTGTCAACATCATAGAGCGTTATTCCTGAGTTTGGATCACTCTTATCTTTCAGAAAACAGAGTCGCCTTGGATAGAGCGGTCTTTCGGCCACTGCATGGGTAGTTTGGGTCTTTCGATATGGTCCACCTTCTTTCGGAGCATTTTCGATCGCATTACGGGCCACTTTTGGGTAGCCCCAGTACTTGTAATGGAATTGTGCGTACTTGTGATCTTGGCTTGCTTTAGGGTACAGTCTCCCGGGTTTCAGGATCTACGTTACTGGGTTAGTGGAAGCCGTCCAATATGTCCAGCAATAACTTACAGTGAACGCGAGTCCGACACATGCGAATGGCCACTTGAGGATGATCATGGTCCAGTCACTACCGTCCCAGTGCTTTTTATCGATTTTAACCGAATTAAAAGGCCAATTGGCAAATCGAATCGCCCACGGTGCCTGGTTTCTGATGAAGGTTCGCCGCCACGTGGCGTTGTCCGGTCCGCTGTATATTTCATCCGTAGACTGGACCATCAGCCTCGCGAGATGGACGTCGAAGGGATCCAAGAAACGATCTTCATTGATTCGGGTAGTGACCCGACCAACGGCATCTCTATACCTGATGTTCTCCTTGGATGAGTAAACCAATGAGGCATGTTGATGAAATCTTGAGTGCTTCCAGCGCGTGGTCCCTTTGTTATTGAAAGCGTTCCGGTATCCAATTTGATGCATTCGCTGGCGTTCCTATGCTTGATCAGCAATAATGAACACATTATATCCTTGGCTGAACTGCTTACACCAGGAGGGAGACTGTAGCTGGGTACATTGCCTTGTGGACGGAGCCCTACTTGAGACTCTGAAGCTTCCTGACTGTCGCCGGCAGCTCCTGTCCTTGGTACCTGAGGCGTCTGGTAACTGCCGTGAGAGCTTATTGATGCAGCCAACTCGGATTTCGAGGAACCCATTTCTGGAGATAGCTAGACTCATGAATCAGAACAGACCCTTTCACATCGTGGTGGGGTCTGCACCATAGTGTCTCGAAACGGTAGAGCCTTCTCTGTGATATCATCTTCCTTTGGCTTTATGGTGTTGTTCCCTGAAGGCCTGCGATTTGAGACTTGTGGTGTGACTCTCACTGCGTCTACGTCAACTTCGCGGCGAGTACCCAATTCCACAAGAGCTGAGGGGAGACTACTAGACTTTGAGGGGTCAGCTACCGGCCCGAACAGGGGGATATAATGGGTTTCTTAATAGCACATACGTCGCGCTGGGGCATAGCACGGCCACCGGCAGACCTCACAACCACCGTCGTCCCTGGAGGCACAACGCTACCGCCATGACGGGTATGAGGGTTGGACTGTTCTCGTCAGCCTTGGGGCATCTACCTTGACTTCTGGGACTTTCTAACCATCTTAGACAGCAGAGTCGTCTTGAAGTAAGTTCAGTGTCGCAAACTACGACTCTAACTTCCTAGTAGTACAGCGTAGTGTGGAGCTGATCTCCACTTATATACACTGACTCTTCGCAGGCCCCCGAGTCCTCCATAGCACCGCCCGACGCAAAATAGGGGCAAAATGCATATCGTATTTGCTGAAACATGAAGCGCCCGAATTCGCCCATGGCTCGGCGAGAACATCGACTTTGCTTTGGGTGGCGGTCAATATATCAATCCGACAGCCATATCCATTGACGCCCAAAAGTTTTGCCAAGGCATCGTGGGAGGCGCGAATTGCTTGGCCCAATTTGCGACGCTGCTCCGCCCCTGAGCCACTTCCATCTATTCTATTCACCAACTTCCACATCGCCCGCCTCAGTGTGCCACGGGCCTGGGCATGGCCTCTTTCGTCCTTGCCATGCCGCCCTTCGTCGTGTCCCACCCGATTCATTCAATCTCTGTTCTCCATTCGCCGCCACGCAATATAGCTAACAAGTTGTTCTCCCCGGTTTTGGCTGGAAAAGGGGAGGGGGTTATGCAGCGACTCCGACACTCCAATGCGACCTTGTGTAAAGCGCACGCTTGTAGGGTACTCTGAGGATGCTGACTGACTTGCCTGCGCCCTCCCACCGCAACATTTAGCTGATTTTGACCGCGATTCTCTAGAGGTACTGCCAACATGGCCAATCTCTTACAGGACATAAGCAGATACGAAGTATTCAGATCAATGGTGCCTGAGTCAAGTACCAGTCCATCTGCTGACAGCTATCCTCTTGAAGTGATCGAGTGGCGTAAAGACTTGAACACGAGTATGTCATTCTAGATCACTAAATAGCATCGTACTGAGCCAATTCTAGACAATACGACAGGCCCAAGTATTTTCTCAAGCACAGTCTCACAGCTTGCATGCAGGCGAAAGGCTGATTTGCGCATAATGTTGGTTTACGCTCAATTCTGTTGATTTTTCTGACAACGCAATTGCAGCTTCGCTCCTCTGGATTATCCAACCAGAGAGACGCTTAATGTTCTTCTAGAGCTGTTCCGGGCCTTCTCAGTGCCGTCAGACTTCATAGTAGAAAGAGTTCAGAGTGTAACTCACTCCTTTGGTCGCACCTTCAACAAGGAAGGTGGGCATAGTAAGCGGACTTCCGCCTTTCTCTCACGCTCCATTGTTCTGACTCCTCAGGCTCATGGTTTCACTTCCTATGCAAAAACATTGATTCACAGCCCGACAACTTCCTCTGGATCCGCTCCGGCTACTTCTTGTCTTCGGGTGCCAACCATCAAACGACATTGATCTGCTTCGGAGCCTCCCCGACACTCCAAAAACGCCTCAAGTTAGTCCCCGGCCACGGATGGTACGATGCCCTCCAGGACCCCTTCAGCCTGCTCCCAGTCGTCCTATCAGATCTGCATCTTCAGCTCGACGAGCAAGTCTGGGCCATTGCCCGTCCGGTAGGAGCGTTGGAACGAGTAGGTTTATAGCCTGATCGTCGTCGCCTCGAACTTACGATGGGACAGCACACAATCCAATCCACCTGCAACGCCGAGAGCTTTCGTCAAGACTTCATCGCACTTCACCACATCGCCAAGAACATTATCCACCTCAAAGAGGCATCCGATGCTGTGCTCAAGACCATCTCGCACATGACTCGGCATCACACAGAATCTTGTCAAGTCGGTCAGCCAAATCAGTGCAGCACCTCTGCTGCTCTCGACTACCAGCAGACTCTCTTTGAGTCAGTCAATTTGCGCCTTACGAGTCTAGAGAAGCGAATGCAGAACGTCATCAATTTGGTTTGTCCACGGATTTTATTCTCGAGATGGGTGATGAAATACTAATTAAAGGCTGTTTCACGGTCTAGAGCTTCAACCTCGTCACCCAAAAAGACAGCAACGTTATCCTGCAAGAAAGTAGCTCAATGCACACCATCGCCTTTACCACCCTCGTCTTCCTGCCAATCTCCACCGTCGCCGTAAGTCCTGAACCCTTGAAACCCCCCCGCTCTCAACTGTCATTCACAATCCACAGACAATCTTCGGCACTCAATTCTTCAACTACTCCCCATCCCAAAACTCCAGCCAAGTTCGCCTTTCCTCCTCCTTCTGGATTCTCTGGATCTTCACCGTCCCTCTGACCCTCCTCACTCTCAGCGTCTGGCTCTACTTCCACCCCAACACACTGTCGCGCTGGATTAGGCTGCGCAAGGAACCAATAGGCGTGAGTCGGACAAAGACGGGGGATTTGATGGAGATGTTTGATGGGTCGCGTGAACAAGGGGACAAGAGGAAGAAGAAGACTGGGAAGAGATGGTTTGGATCAAGGTTTACATCGTGGGGCAAGGGTTCAAGGAAACAAGAAAGTCGGGAAGATGGAGTCTATGAATTAGGCCCCGTATCGCAGGCGCCGGAGTCGAGCGGTTCTGGAGTTTGGAGAGGGAGGCAGTCATGCGGAGAGCGTTGGATGTCAGACTAGTTCGTGCAAGTGATGGGGTGGGACAGTGTGAGACTTCCCTTGTAACGGATAGCCGGGCTATAACGCAGGCTCGAATGAGAATCGATTCCCTCCGAAACAAGATACCATTTTCTCTTGCTAGTATTCTTGCCGTTACTCCTCTCATTACTCTGGCAGTGCAAATTGTAGCTTTTTCATCGTCATAGTGTGAAGGTCGACTATTGGCTACTGCAATGATCGAAAGTCGCGTTCGAAGCGCTAGCAAGTGCATGCTGGTTGTAGTACTCGAGGCTGGCTGGAGCGGCGAAGGCGGTAAATCTCCGATATAGATCCGTAGTCCATGAGGTCGTTGCTGGACAGTGAAAATCAAGAGGGAGAGAGGGGAGGAGGGGAGGGCATGAGAGTTCAAAACAGGCTCCCTGCACAAAGTTCAACGTTGGCCGAATTTGGGCTCCGCGAGACGGCAGACATTCTGAATTAGACCCTTCTCTAGCGCGGGTGAGAAGGGAGCAGAACGTGGCGACAAAAGACCGCCAGATTCGGCGCCCATTTCACCCAGATTGTTAGATTCTCCGCAAGCCCATACCAAACTTGAAAAAGGTCTTCACGATCGACCGTCGGAGGACACAAGCCTCCGATTCATATCAGGGACAATCACCGTGCAATGAACGGTGCAAGACAGCTAAGGGTAAGGTGGTTGTATTTGTGTGTAGAGGACAAGCCTGTCGAGAAACTATTGATGAGTGCTGATGTCAAGGCTTGGCAAATATGCCCATTACGGTCGGCCGTTGGGGGGTGGATTTTGGGTGAACGGGCTTTGGGTAAATCTAGGAGATGTGGCATATCCCTCCTCCCCCCGCGTCTTACTCTTTGTCCATTGGCAGTTTGCTGACTTGTCTGGCTAGGTTTTCCTCCTCACTGCTCGTTTCAAAGGTCTCGACAGGGTCTATTCCATGGGCGTTAAATTCTGCCTTTTAAGTGGTCTCGGCAAAAGAGACTAATTTATGACCTCATGATCGACAGCCAACTGGGTGTCATATTTCTAGCTTCTCCCTCGTCTCAGCTAGTGTTGTCCAAATACGAGATACAATTAACCCATTCGAGAGGAAACGCGTAGATTACGCATTCCATAATCGGATAGCCGGTAGATCACACTCCGAAACGGAAGGTGAGCTTCTACATCCGGAAGACGGGGTCTGCCAGCGAAATCGTCAGACTGCCAGAGGGCAGGGAAACCTAGTCCACTCGAAAAGATGGCGTTCATCGGATCGTGATACGCAAGGCTGGGGCTATTGAAGGCAGCATCATACCGTCAACAATGACGACCTTATTCGTAAGGTATCCTGTCTTCACCATCCAAACCACCGCTTCAGCGATCTCGTTAGGCCGACCAACGACACCCTAATGGTATTCCTGTGCTGGTGTTAGCATTAACTGCGTCAGTGGGGCGGAGATGCAAGGCCAAAGAGATGTTTTTCGTTGCGTTCCAAAGGCACCAAGTCCACATCTCGGATCCTCGAGCACGTGATGGGGTAGACTTGCTTTTTGCCGGCTCTTGGCTATTCCCCGAGCAGCATTTTCGTGGCACCAATCAACGTGGGTTCCACACCGTTCACTGTGATGCCCCTTGTTCGTACAGGTCCCCGCAAGCCAGTGTATCAAATCGTGCATGGCAGACTTTGAGGACCTGCGAACGGAATCTTAGGACCGAGCAAGGCTCCAGTCCCCGGAAATCCAATTGCTACTCACGGCGTAGTGTGTACCAGTGGATCCTTCAGTAAAGCCTGCAACACTACTGTAGAAGATAACTCGGCCCAACCCTTGTTGTCTAGAGAAATGTCGAGCGGCAATTCCCGCAGCAAGTTTGCTCGAACTCTTCGATGTTGATGTCACAGATCTCCTTGACCCTAGATTTGCACATCGTTAGGCCGGCATTTGTTGAAGAGGATGCTAGGATCCACAGTGAACGACAAAGACCTCAGCATGGAGTTGACGAACGTATGTTCAGCTTGTCAGACTTCATGTCGATGGCTCTATTTTTGATGCCATCGAGTTTCGACGTCACATTCTCGTAATTGCCGAGGTTGGCCTGAAAAGCTTTTGCTTTGACGCCTTTAGACTCAAGCTGCTTGACAACTTCCTCCGCAGTATCGACGGAATTGTAGTGTATTGCAATCGAGCAGTCCAGTGCCGCAAGCGAGGCAAGTGGCTTTTCATATCCCACCTGTCGCAACCCGTAACTAGGGCGAGGTGATAAGCTAGACCTGTGGTAAGCATCTGTCCGCTGAAGCAAAGACAAGTCGAAATGGCAGATTTACGGCTTCGAGCCTCTTTCTTGTGCGATATAGAATATTCCAGGCCGTCGAAAATTACTTGCAATGCATTCTTTCGGCGTTATTATCGAGTCCATTCAAGAGTATGGAAGGAAGCATTTCGGCATTACTTGCCAAAACTCTCGATAAATCCGATAGGGTCACAAGTTACCGGACGGGGCGCCAACTTCTACTCTTCACTCATGGTCTTTAGCTGGGGATCGCGTTAACCTGTTGATCGGATAGCAGTTGAGCTTCGTCGGTGGGCCTGTATTTTCTGGTCATCTCGAAGTATGCGTGCGATGATGCAGGTGTGCAGGAGAGGGACAAGATGCGCTTACGAAAGTGGAAAGCCCCCCCGCCATCGCCAAGACAAGTTTGTTTAGCTGGAGATGTTCTGAGTGGCACGACTCTCCATCTTGCAACACGCTCCGACACGAGAAGTTCTGCATGGGCGGAATAATTCACAATGCTAAATAGGCACTTTTCTTGTCAATTTCGTGAACATCAAGATATTTACAGAGCTACCCTTCTTGATAGCTTTTGAACAAGAGTTCTAAACGCTTGCCCAAGGCCCTTACCAAACGCATGCATGTTCCTGAGCAACGAAACCGGGACGCCATCTCTTATCATGAATGCTCTTGGTATGAATATCTGTAAACGGCCCAAACTGCAGTGCAGTAGAATCTTATGTCTTGCTCCGACGCCGCTGCTTCCGGTCGTCCTTGGACGAGACAACCCTCTCGTTTTCCCCGGCCTCTGTCGCAGGCTCAGCAATGCCAGCGTCTCCCAAATAGTCACTAGCCAGATCACCATCTAGGTCCTCAGAAGTAGCACGAATGGGAGCCTCCATAGATTCTCGAATGGAGTCATTGAGGACTGATTGATCAATCGATTCTCTCGAAAGGTAGCTCTCTGCCATCTCATTCACTGACTCCTCCGTAGCGCTAGCTTCGTCCTCTTCATCTCCAGCTATGCTTGAACTCTCTGATTCGGTAGCAGAGAAGTCGTCCAAACCCTTGGGTATATCTCGCCAGTAGTTGAAGTCTGTAAAGTCCTCGCCACCGTCTTTCACTAGCATTGACACTGGCGGAAAGAAGTGATCGACAATCTCTCTCATGCTCACATAGCTAATCTTGTACTTGTTGAGGCTTAGCAAGTCAAGGGATACCTCGGCATTGGAGTTAATCGTGAAAATCCGCGTCGATGGAATGTTGACAGTCCTGTAGCTCAAGGCGTCGGTAAACCTGTTGCCAAAGCCAGCATAGAACGGATTGATCTTGCCCGAGAAAAGACTAAGAATGTCGCGAAGGCAGGCCATTTTGAAGACTTCCGGCTTGCGTAGATACACCTCGCGTCGTAAAGCCGCTACCGTTCGGTCCGGGCTCATAATAACCGGTCCTTTCGGTAACCTGTAGCCGTCCTGCACAACGCCATTAAGGTACGCTCTAGTCGTATCTGCCTGTCCTATGGATCGGCTCGTCAGGTAGAAGATGTTGTAGCCATTAGCCACGATGTCAGTGTACAGCTTAGCAACACCAATGTGTGTCCAGTCGCGGCCGATCATATTGAGGACGTGTCCCAGCGCATCCGATTTGGTGATTGTGCCATCAATGTCGGAGATGACGATAGGTACGTCGCATGTCCAGTAGTACATGTATGCCTGGCAGGTGGCTCTGTTAACCGTAAAGCTCATTGGGTTTGCACCGGGCTTGAGCTTCAACTCTTTAAGTTGGTCGCTCGTTAGCCGCAGTGTTTTGGCAAAGTTGCGGTTGGAGTCACTGTTCGTTGTTGCTGGAGCAAGTGATCCCCTAGATTGGTGCCTTTGATGTGTTTTCGATACTTCAGCGGAACTCTGGTCACTGTCGCTGTGGTAGCCAGGATCTGACGCAGCATCATTGATTGTAGGGGCCATTGCCGTCATGACTTGAGAGCCAGCCTTTCGATTTGCTGCTTCTTTGGCTTCTTCACTGCTGTAGATCCATAAATTGCCATTCTCATCGGTCCCAATCAGAGAGCCAATGTCATAGTTACCTTCTATCTCTTCTGACAAAATTTTCCGTGCAATGACTTCGGCGCGGAGGGCGTCGTCCTCGCTACTCTTATAGCCCGTCATATCAAGCATGAGATCTCCACTTTCCGTCACCTTTGAGCGTATATTCGAGGAAGAAAGCTTTTTCGAGAGTGTCATAGCCCGATCTAAGGCCTGTTTGGGACGAAGCGATGGCGGACTTAAGGGCTTTGGGACTCCATTTACATCTAGATCTGAAATAGGCGCTGTATTTTCTCTTTGAAAGCGCTCAAAATCTTCCTTCGACCCTACTGGCAGGACTTCTTCAGAGGCAGATCGCTCGAGTGTGATTGGAGGTAGAAGGCTGGATCCGGGCAAAGAAGTGGTACTCAAATCGATAGACAGAGTGTCAGGAACAACGCCATAAGGTGAGCGCTGACTCGAAGCCAACGTCGGCTCCTCATTTGAGGATGGTGTGCCAGACTCGCCAGGCGATCCAGTCGGTGTTAGACCCGTCTTTGCACCACCATTCTCTGTGATATCCAAGTAGGTTGGTTCTATCAATGGCGTCGCAGCCTGATCGGTCACTGTATTTGAGGGGCTGCTGGTAGGAGATATTAGTGGAGATGTTTGAAGTGCCTCGGGTATGTTCTCTGTAGTTTCGAAGACGAAAAAAGCTTCACCGCCTTCACCAAGTTTCATAGAGTAATTCTGCTTGACATTGTTGACTTCGAACTCCACTTTTTTCTCGTAAGGGCGCAGTAGAGAAAACTTGCCGAACCGGACATGGAATGGTGAGCATGCCAGCGAGCCGTCATCTTGTTCGATAACAATCACGTCGATAGCACCACTTAAAGTGGCAGGATTGATTGAGTTCCAAGTCTTCGAGACTTGACCGCCGAGTGATCGGACGTATTGCATGCTGATTATTTAGATAGGTAGCAGCTTATGTCATTCGACCGGACGGGACAAAGAGGGCCACTGCGTGCTGATTCGCGGATCATGCGTGCTGTAGGCTACCACGGATCCCAGAAATGCCAAAGACGGTTCAGTCAAGAAGTCATCAAGACAATTGATAAGAGTCGCTCTAGGAATTTTCGTGACGTTGTCTCCAACGCTCGTTGTGAGGTTGAGAGGGTGTAGAAACGAGTGTTGGGCGTTGGGAACAGCTGGGGGAGCTCGGCCACCTTGACCGTTTGCTGGCTGGCTTGAAGAAGTGTAAAAGAAGGATAGCAATGTAATGGACGACTAAATGCTTGATAGTACCCAAAAACCTCCAAACTCCGTTGTGAAATACATGATCGCCTAGAAGGGTAGACGGGGCAGAGAGAATATTGATCATGTGTTGATCTTCGTCATCCGCATCTTACAAGCCTGCAGCTCAACGGCCGATCTTAACCGTGGCTCGCCCCAATGCACGTGACTTTGTGCAGTCGCAAACTTTACTTTGTCTGATCCAAGATCTTCTATCTTGAGGCCTTGCATCTGCATATTAGTGCGCGTGGATGGACTCGATCAGGTGGCATTACGAGCCACTGGGTTGGGCCGCCTACGTGTACACTCAGACTGCTCCTCAGACGGGCTTTAGGGGCCGGATGGCGGCTGCATTTTACCTTGCGGTCATATGGGCGTTTGGTTGGTATGATTCCAACAGCCTCTCTCTGCGAATTCCACTCGCTTGTACTTCAAAGTGCTAACTAGAACTGATCCAGGCTTCTCTGGCGAGCCTACTCGGTCATCCAAACACCCAACGATGTGCTCGTGGACAAGTTGGGGCTGGATATTCCACCAGCTCCTGAGATCACATTAGAAGAGATCTTCGCCACAGAAGTAAGAATATCCTGGAATCAGGCAGAGTTTTCCAACTCGATACACAAGCACATCGTGGAGGTGAATGGCATAAAAGGTATTTGGTCAACGACGCAGAAAGAGGAGCCTTGCTAAGATTTACAGTGGGCGAGACAAAGCGGACGGAGACCACAATATCGATCCTCAACCTCACCCCAGGCACACTCTATGATATACGAGTCTTCACAGTGAGTGCGCCTGGTTTTCAAACGCCTAGTACCGTCCTACATCTCCGAACAGCTCAATGCACAAAAAACGATCCGCAGGCGGATAACAGCGATGGCTATCCAACAATTCGTGCATATCCTGCAAAATCCAATGCCACAATCAGCCCTCCAACAGCGCCTGCCATGGCTCGAGAGCCCAGCGGAGGCCACCCAATAGGACGGCGAGGCACGACAGGCAGAAAACAGTCTGCGGCGGGTTTGGTATTGGAAAGCCAACCAGTGGTTCAGTATGACGATTCTCAGAGATCAAGTGACGAGGAAGTTGCAGGAACTCTTGCGCAGTTATCGGAACGCTTTCGGAAAGTGCAGCAGGACATTGAGAGTACCGAGAATGAAGTTGTAAAAGAAGAGGAGGAATTTGAGACCGCATTAAGAGACTTGGAATACCAGAGGGATGAACTCAAGCAGAAGGTCAGGGAAAGAGATGAACAGAGTAGTGAGCTAAGGAAGCAAGTGCACAAGTTGGAAAGCGAAAGCAGGGCCAAGCAGAACGAGAGGGCGAAGAAAGAACGGCAATTGCAGCAGAAGGAAAATCAGCATAAACGAAGACGAGATGAGATTTCAACGTGGGATGAACAGATCTCGACTATGAAAGAGGAAATGTCGTTCGTCGAGAAGCAGCAAGCAGCTATCGAAGAGCGCACAGCCAGTGAAATCCGGAACCTTCGCAAGAAAATTGAGGACGAGCAAAGAGAAGTCCGCTTGCTTGATGAAGAGAACAAAGAGAAGGCTCTGCAGATCAAGGCTCTGGAAGAAGAGAGGATCAGGCTGAACGAAGACGAAGAAACGGAAGAGTCACGAGAAGCGGACCGCTTGGATCGAGAAAGGGATCTGTTCTGGCAAGAGAGGCAGCAGAGCCTGGTTAACACCTACTCTAATGTCTGCCATGCACACAGCCAAGCGCTCAAACAGTTCGAAATCGCCCGCGACAGGCTGACTTTGTGTGAGAATATACGCCGAGCGAACGCCAACAGTGCGTATGCTCCTCCGCCACCATTGGATCTTGAAGCGATTCGCAAGGGAATGAGACCACGCCGCACCCGTCAACGCGGGTCACTGGCGAGCAGTGTGTCTTCCCCAATGAGCACCCATCCGGTCGTTGATTCTTACTCGTCGAACCCGTCCTTTCACCAGCAAACCACAAGTGCCTCACCAACCTTTTCTGGCCCTGCCCTTTTCAACTTAAAGAATGGCATGACTCTGATCGCGCCATCAGAAGAGCCAGTCACAACTCCTGAAGAAACTGATGTTCTAACAGGGGGAGCTCCCATGAGTCCGCGTGCCGACGCCCTGTTGCCCGCGAATCTACTTGGCGATGAGTCTGCCGACGATGAAGCGGACAACGAATTATCGGTTCAGTCTGCTGCCGCTGAGTCCAAACAAGTACCGTTTCCCAACATCAGGCCCTCAAGCTTGATTGGTGACGTTCAGGGCTCGCCATCTCCAGCATCATCGTCTAGTCGATCATTTTCTAGTCCACGTGGGAGCCTCAATAATGTGCTGGATCCCGACAGAAGGTCTCTTCAGTCTAGGCGCATTTCGATCGACCAGTCTGACGTGGCCGAAAATGCACAAAGCGCATCGCGTAAGCTCACAACCCTCTTCAGCTTCAGCCGCCAACGTGGCAAGACGCTCGCCGACGAGCCTCCAATGTTGGGATCGCTCAAACAAGGCGAAAGCCAGTCCTTTCCGCGCAATTTCGGTGATACTGCAGACGTACTTGCAGCGCAGCGCAGACGACGCGGCTACAGTGGTAATTGGCCTTTTCCGATGACCAACCTTTTGCCTCGTGCCTCTACTGCCGCTGCCGGAGGTAAAAGCTCGGATCCGGCAAGACTGGTCACAACTCGCGCGCGCTTTCCGAACCCATTCTCAGGTCTCGGCAAATCATCCGCTTCTATGCCTACTTATGATCCCTTCGCCACGAGGAGTGATTCATTCGATGCCGCCATCTCCGCCGCAGGGCTTCGTGGAGACGCATTGCCATCTCGGCCTTCGTCGATCTATTCGTTTGATAACCTTCCCAGACCGTCAACAGAGAGCCAATTCCACGCGTGGGGTTCGCATGAGCGATCCAACTTGCGTGGTAGTCCGCTGGCTCCCGATTGGGGTGCTTCGCAAACTTGGTCACGCAGCCAATCTCGACGTCCCTCCGTTCAGTATGGATCTACTAGCAATCTTTCCTTAGGTCCACATATAGATGAGGATTTCTTAGAACCCTCCCGTGAAACGCAAAGACCGCTTCAGGCTCCTATTGGAACACGGCCGACCTCGTCACAGCGTCCACTGACACCAAAGCTCAACCCAGCAGCGCCGTCTTTCACAACACAATTCTTTGCGAGAAGGGCAGATAAGAACAAGGAAAAAGCCAAGCTGAAGGCAGGGGAGAAGGCAACACCAGAGCTTGGACCTGAAGATACATCCCCGCCTGACTCCCGCAAGTCGAAAGATACGCAATCTCTTGCAGCCACCGTCTCTACAATGGAGTCACGCGAGTCCCTCGAACAGACGGCATCTGGACAAAGTGGTAGTATCCCGGCCGAGACTACTCCGGCCAAAGAGACGTTCATTCACAAGCTCAAAATTACGCGCAAGTCGAGCTCGAGCAAGTTTAATTCGTGGAAAGAGAAGAGCCTTTTCCCCTCAAGGAAAGGCGAACCTTCGACACCGGGCGAGCTGGACGAGGACGGAACTACGAGCGACCAGCAATTCGGCAGGAGCATGGATAGTACGTCGACGACGCCCGTAGCAGAAAAAGAGGAGAGGCCAAAGGGAAACAAAAGCACACTAAGCTGGGGCTTCATGTCACGGAGGCGGAAGGGACCCAAGGAGGACTTGGCGGCCAGCGAAGTAAGTGAAAGCAGTGAAAGGACAAGTGAAGTGGGAGATGACGATATTGCTGCAGAGGTAGAGAGCTGAGATGTTTTAGCATATCCCGCGATAGTTCTGACAGTAGATTTTGACGGCCATAGTTCAGTGTCAGAATGTCAGGATAGAATGATGGGGGACAAAAAACTTACGCGCCGATGTTGCACTAGACAAGCATTTATTGGCGAAAATTCGGTGCTTAGGCAAAGGGGTGGAGCCCACTCTCTGACGTGAAGGTAGTTTCTCGCGGCCAAGATCAGGGGTCCGCTCCAGGCACAAAGTCGTACGATTGGTCACACTCAACTTTTTTTCCAAGGATCGCAATGCCGTTCCTGCAGACCATCGCAAGGGCGGAACGTCTGCCACCACCGCTGCTTGCTCCTTCTGCGACCGCAGACTGACCACCTACCACCAGCCAATCTCTCTATCTCGCTTTTACAGCTCGTTGGGTCAGTCATGCAGTGCGGCAGGACGACTCCCTCCGCCTCGCGAAAGCCAAACTTGGCTCATCATGCTGCATAACCGTGAGTCCGCGCGCCACACTCCCACCTTGTACCTCGTGCCACTTCGAATGTCCAATTTTGTTATCCACAAACCTGCTCGTGTTTGATGACCAACCATGCTTGAAAGTCACACCTCTGCGGAGTCTACGCTCACCATTGCTTTACAGATGTACCGTCTACCTTCCGGCAACCTCCCTCTCTTCAGACCGGGCAATCTTCTCTCTCGGACGGCTCAGGCATAGTGTCACACCAATATGGATCGTCACCTGCTGAACGTCTAGCCACAAGGCCCCCACTTCCACCTTCTTCCCACACCTTCCACGCCAGAGACGCATCGGTCTCAAGGGGACGAACTCTCGAGGCCTCTGCCACAGCATATGGAAACAATCCCACCACGCATCGAGCGCAGTCTGCTCAGCCGCACCTACCGGACTCGGGCATCTCCCGCGTAGTCCCAGGGCTGGAAACAACGCTGGAGAGGAGAACGTCTAACAATTATGGGCACCACAGACAGACCTCTGTAATTCATGGAGTCCAACATTCAAGAAACACTAGCTTCACATCGCCAGCCACAAGCAGCCCCATGAGCCCCGAATCCCTCGCTAGCGCCGGGCCTGGTGTCAATGGGATCAATGGCTTCAGTCCGATTGGGCGACTGGACGCCATGTCCCCATCTTCTCTTGGAGGGTCTCTTTCTGCTGGGGGTATGCACTCGCAAAATCTATCTATCAACTCAACTCTTGTAGGGCCAGATTCTGCTTCTGGCGAATCACCCAACGGTGGTGGTCAAGGCAGGAGACAGGCTACGCAACCTCGACAAAGGAGGGGCAATGGACACAACCCGTCACATTCAAGAGGCCATTCAGAAGCTCGTACGCCAGGAGAATATGCGCTACATCATCTACTCAACTCCTTCGTTACGCAGGCAGACCATAAGATCAACCAATGCATCTCCCACGTCGGAGAAATGGTGACCCCTGTGGAGCAATTGTGCGGCCCTGGCGTTGACCAGACCTTTGACCAGCTCATCTCCGCCCTCGGTCATATTGCTCGACAAAAACCTAAACCTTTGATTGACAGTTTGATGTTCTGGCGAAAGGCGAAAGGGGAGGCAGCAACTGCCGCAAAACAACAGCTGGGCCAGCAGAGGTCGGCGAATCCTACTCCACGACGAAACACCGAACCGTCACAGAACGACACGGGATCTAGCAGCCTACATGTCGAGACGGATATCTCGGCTGCATCTCTCGCTGGACCACCAACAGAAGAAGCTGTGCTCGCCGAGCGTCGAGCCACTGTTTCGGTATATCTCGTCTGTCGAGTTCTGATTGAGATTTTTGAGCAGAGCAGCTTGTCCGCTATTACCACGGAGCTGGCAGGGAGACTTGAGGAAATCGTGTTTGGACAACTCAAGAGTGTCGATCCAGCTCAGATTTCCAACTCAAGTCTCCGCCTGGCAAATTGGAGAATATACGGCCAGCTACTAGGACACATGAGTGGTGTTAACTTCGTTAGTGTTACCGCCAAATTCGTCGTGGAGCTTGATGCATGTCAGAAGGAAATTGCAAAGAACCCCGCCAGCATGGCCGCAAGAGATGCTGAAGGTCGCGCCGAGCTGCTCATACTTGCCATGCGACATTTGCAGATCAAGACTGCTAGTGCATCTTGGCCGAACTCCTGCAACTTTGTTCGAGCAGTCGCCAATCTATTTTCCATTGCACATGGGCAACGTATCAAACAAGCGTACTGCCAGGTGCTCCAATCAATGCTGCTCTCTGTCGGGGCAGAAGCGGATGTCGATCTTGGTGCGGTCAAATGGAAAGAAGCTCTGGAAATTATCAGCACACGCCTTGGTCAGATGCTTACGAAAGTCCGTCATTGGAGCAATGCCTTTCCCTTGTCAATAACTTTGTTGTGCGTTTCTGCCTCCGATTCATTTAGCTCCCAGTGGCTCACGATTATTTCTGGAATGGCCACCAAGTTGAAGGATCGATCTACACGAGGCTTGGCCCTGCAAGCTATATGTCGTCTGACTTGGACTTATATGAATCGGATTCCGGATGCATCGCCTGCACGGATACGGAAGATCGAAGACGTCATAAAGATAGCTCTTCCGCAGGGCAAGAAGACTAATCTGACGACTGACGCAGCCGTTGCAGAGCCGTTGATCCAGCTTATTCGTATCATAGGCTTCAGGCATCAAGAACTCTGTTTTCGCACCATCATCTTTCCGCTCATCAATTCAGATCTCTTCGCCTCTGGCAGAGACCTCCGGGTCGAGCAGATGGAGCCAGAAAAGATGGTTATTGGGATAAGAGCTTTCCTCGCTATCATGCTGGATTTGGAGAAAGGCGAACAAGGCTGTCCGCCATTTCCACAGAGTTTTCCAAATTCGTCAGTGATTGAACCTCTTCCAACGTCGCCTCTTCCTACTCGGGTAACCTTGATTTCGGAGGCAAAGTTTCCGACAGCAGCTCAAAATGATAATGCTTCTCGGCCTGTCAATACCACCAACCTGAGCGAGGTAGCCAGGCAGTATTACTTGCGCTTTTGCGAGATCCTGGGCAAGATTACAATCCTCTGCGACAACACCTTTGGCGGCCAGGCAACGCTGAACGAGAAATTTGGTGGCCCAACACCAAAAACGCCGCTCGCAGAGGCTTTCAGCTTTGCTCGAAAGGAAGACGGCAGCATAGGTGATCAAAAGCAGGCGTACTACGACCTTTTACACGTCGCTATACAAGCTCTACCCCGATGCTTATCGGACCACATCCCTTTCACCTCTCTTATCAACCTTCTCTGCACAGGATCTGCACACATTCAATCAAGCATTGCTTCCTCATCTGCTCAATCATTGCGATCCATCGCTAAGCAGGGTCATGCACAAGCAGTTGCAATTGCTTTCCCTCGATTCATCTTCAATTATGACTCCAAGTACTCTACAATGTCAGACGAAGGCATGCTAGGCTCAGGCCATATCGAGACTACTTTAACGCTATACATTGAACTATTACAGATCTGGGTTGATGAGCTTAGGCAGAAGGCCATAGGAACGGCAGACGAACAACGTGACGGCGCTGGCGCTGCAATTACGCGGGCCATGCCGTTGGAAATGACAAACGTCTATCCTCATGTTGACGAGATCGAGGCATACGGTCTCTTCTTCCTTTGTTCTCAATCGAGGAAAGTCCGAGCGTTTGCTGTCAAAGTCCTACGGATGGTTACAGAATTTGACAAGGCCATGGGCAAAGACGAACATACACGAATCATCCGAATATTGGAGGACCAGTCCGACAAAGTGCTGGACCTTAACGACGACAGCCTTAGCGTCGCCGAGCGTTCTCGATTACAAATGGGCAAGCAGAAAAATGCCACGCAAAACACGCTTATCGAGATATGCAGCAGTGAGATGTCATATGACTCCACCCTGTGGTACAAGGTCTTCCCCAACCTCATTCGCATCACCTTCGACACGTGCCCTAACGCGATCGCTCTTAGCAGAGGCATTGTATGCGATCGCCTCCTGCAGATGCATAATGCCATTGAGTTTCTTGCACACGATTCTAGAACACCCCAGTATGTTGCACAAGACTTTCGTGTGGCTGGACGAAGCGCTTCGACGTCCCCCGACGTGCTGATTGATCAATGGAAACTTTATCTGGTCATGGCATGCGTCACTTTGAGTAGCGCAGGGGCTCAATCACAAAGTCAGCTCGCAAATGCAGCTCACAGTCGAAAACAATCCAGAATTGACGTAGGGTCGCGAGAGAGGCTGAGCTCAGCACGGGCTTTGTTCTCTGCAATCATACCTCTTCTCTCGGCTGGGCCAGATTCCATCCGTAACGCTATTGTGTTGGCCCTTGGCTCGATCAAGCACAAGCTCTATCGGACCCTGTTAGAATCTCTACAGTATGCTGTGACCAAGTGCAATGACGAAGCCAAGGCAAGAATTGGAACCCACCAACGCACACCGAGCAATCCTCAGAGAAATCGCTCGACAGAACGTTTGCGTACGGAAGTCACTCACGTCTATAAGCTGACATCTTCCTTTTTGAGAGACATTGATGTGTGCAATGATGATTGGATCCTGAACAACTTGGTTACCTACGCCAAAGATCTCCGAATCTTCCTTAGCGATGCCGAAATCCAGAATGACTGGGAGTTCCAACGTCTACGCTTCCATTATTGTGGGCTAATGGAAGAGGTTTTTGAAGGCATAAATCGTTCAAGGAATCCTTCACGGTGGCTACCCTTCGAATCGAGGAAATCCGCCTTCACGTTGATGGAGGATTGGTGCGGCTACTCGTCGAATCAGGGTCAAATTGCTCAACGAGAAGACGTTATGAAACAAAGCGCTTTCGCGCAACAACAAGAGACGGGTGAGAGGCAGAACTTGAATTCAGCGATGGAGATTGAGAAGAAGAATCTTCGGATCGCGGCTCTGAGCGCGATGGCAGCATTATGCGCCGGCCCCATCAGCATCAAGACAGAGAGCAACGCCATTTTGCAGTTCAACCTACCGAGAATGCTGTCATGGATAGAATCGATTTTTGCGACCATAAGCGACAAAATGCATGCCATCGGACGCCGGGCTCTCAAGGAGCTCATCGTTAACAACATTGAGCATCCTGTAATCATGGAGCATTCTGTGGAGCGATGCTATCGGGCAGAACGGCCAAAAGCTTTGGAAAGCTATTTCGAAGTAGTATCGCAGGTTTTGATTGAGCACAACGACTATCCGCTGGCTTTCTGGAGAATTCTGGGAGCAGTTTTATTTACCTTGGGAAACGAGAACCGAGACATTCGTATGAAATCGGCACATTTGTTGCGGACTCTTGAGGAGCGACAGCAGAAAAGCTCGAAGCTGCAGGACTTTGACATCAGCATTTCGGATAAGACCACCGCTGTCTATAAGCTGGCGCAGTTTGAGTACTCCAAGAGGTTGTCAAAGGCTCATTCGGAGCTTGCATTCGTCATCTTCTCCGAATTTTCGTTACACTTCAAAAATGTGAGCACAGATCATCAGCGGAATATGGTCGCCGCTATTTTGCCTTGGATACAAACCATTGAGTTGCAAGTCGACCCCAATGGTGGACCAATAGCTGTTTCGTACATGCTGCTGTCAAATCTATTCGAGATTACAATTCGATCAAGCAATGTGCTGCACAATGAGGTTCAAGCGCTATGGCAAGCACTTGCGACTGGTCCTCATGGTGGTAACGTTCAGCTCATCCTGGATTTCATCATCACGCTTTCTCTGGAGCGTCGAGAGCAGAATTTCGTCCACTACGCGAAACAGATCGTCGTATATCTGTCAGCTACCCCGGCAGGAGCCAGAGTGATAGAGTTCTTCCTTCTCCAACTGATTCCTAAGAATATGGTAAACGAGAAGAAACCTGTGGAACAGTTGCCGCCGGATATGAAAGGTCTTCCTTATGTTGCTGATCTGGCAGCAATCCTGCCGACGGGCACTAAACAGGTCATGATAAAACCTAGCATAATACTTGTTTTTCACTTTACTGACGCTCTGGCAGGCCGGATTGTCGCTCGGGCAGATAGCACTTATTTTCCTCGTCGACTTGATGGTGACACCCGTAACATTGCCGACAGACAACGCCATCAAGCTCATCCACGCCACTCTAATACTCTGGGATCATTACGCGCCTACTGTGCAAGAGCAAGCTCGGGAGATGCTTGTTCATCTGATACATGAGCTGGTGACATCTAAAATTGGAGACGAGGTACTGTACCCGAAGAGGAAGCAGATCGAGAAACTTGTCGAATCTATTCGAGGAAACGAATCCAAAGTGGTGTGGGGATATGAAGACAGCAATGGGAAAGATGATAGTGAGGGTGCTAGCCGTGTTCCACAAGCCATGTCGTATCTCACCAAGGAGGTCGTCGATTTGTTCAGTCTCGTTTATGAAGGGATGAACGACTTGTGGGCCAAGGAAGCCTTGCAGTGGGCGTCAACGTGTCCTGTACGGCATTTGGCTTGCAGGTCCTTTCAAGTGTTCCGATGCATTTCGGTCACACTCGACTCTCGTATGCTTGCCGATATGCTGGCTCGCCTTTCCAACACCATCGCCGACGAGGAGACTGATTACCAGACATTTTCTATGGAAATTTTGACCACGCTGAAGGTCATTATAGGTGCACTCAGTCCCTCCGACTTGCTTCGCTACCCGCAACTGTTCTGGACGACGTGTGCTTGCCTCAATACCATCCACGAAAAGGAGTTTTCGGAGACTCTCGGCATGCTGGAGAAGTTGTTGGATCGAATGGACATGGCTGACCCCGCGGTGATCAAGACGATGATGGACAGCCAACCACCAAAGTGGGAAGGCGGGTTTGAAGGTCTACAGCCTTTGGTCTACAAGGGCCTAAATTCAGCCGACTCTCTAGACCGAACCCTTCTCGTCTTGCATCGGTTGGCTGAGTTGCCGAACAGCTCACTTGTTGGAGATGCTAGCCGCCTCCTATATGGCGTGTTGGCTAACCTCCCCCGTTTTCTGCACCAGTACGATCTCGAATCTCAGACACCCAGTGCCAGAGCTTGCGCTATGCGTCTTGCCGAAGTGGCAAGTCAACAAGGGTGTGCTCCTGTTGCTCGATCTCTTGCAGATTTCGCAGACGGCCACTACTCACTTGGCCGTGATTTCCTCGTTTCGATTATCGCTGCAATCAGAACGTCCTTCTTTCCCGAGTCTGAGGCCAAAAGCTTGATCTTCATGATGGGTTTACTCACCAATAAATCTTCGTGGTTTCGCCTAAAGACGATGGAAGTTCTCTGCGTTCTTATCCCTGAAGTCGACATGGGCAAGCCTGATATCTCCTGCCACGGTCCGGACCTCATTTCTCCTTTACTCCGCCTCCTGCAGACCGATCTTTGTCCGCAAGCACTGGACGTCATGGACCACATTATGGAAGTGTCAGGCAATCCTATGGAGCGACACCATATGCGTATGAGTCTTGCGTCAGGGTCAGCACGAGCAATTCGCAAAGAATACGAGCGTACCCAAAGTCTATATGGCATACCACTCTCATCAGGATGGTCGATACCTGTCCCGGCTGTCTATTCTAGTCGAACTCGAAACAATGTACACGCAGTATTCTATACTTGCGGCGACGCCGAAGTCATGCACCATGAGGCTACAGATACCCCAGAAGTCGAATTCCATGCTGATGAGAGCTACAGCGATTCGTACTTCCCAGCAACACGTACAGCAACTATGAAATCTGTGGACACCGTAACCGATACAAACATGGGAGATCTGATTCACAAGCTTGATAGCCTTGATGACTTCTTTGACGAACCAGATTCAACCAATGATCTGACTGATGATTCAGGCAACTATGCTTCAGCCGAGATGCGTGACCTTGGCACCAACATTTACGATCAACAGACGGCGCCTCTCTTGCGGAAATCGCTGGGTCGTACGGCTTCGTCTGCAAGCTTCCACAATGGACTAGCAGATTCACGGCCACCAACAAGCCACCACCATCAACAGCCTTCGCTGGCAGTAATGAACCCTATGGCTTTCACTACCGCAGTTCCCCCAGGAGCCACACCTGCCGCACCTTCGTCCGCTGCCACAGTCACAGGATTACCGCCAACACAGGAGCTCGTTGCACCTGCGTCATCTAGGCCTCCATTACATGCACGATCGATCACCTCGCCAGCCAATGCCTATCAGGCATCTCAGCCCACCTCTGTGCCACTTGTTCCAATCCTAACTAATGGCGGCTCATTTCTACACGGCGACAGCGATGACCACGATGACTATGATGATGTGGTTTTCGTAGACTCCGAGAGTTCGCCATTTCCCGAATTTTCTGTCACGAACACTGCCTCATCTATGACACAATTGTCTGGCCCAGGACCTGGAATTCTCACCGGCTTGTCCAATCACACGACTCCAACATCGGCTACCGAATCCAATGGACCATTCAATCTGGAAAGTATGAGAAGGAATATGAGGAGACTGACTGGTGGAAAGAGCGAAAGTCAAAAGGAGAGGGATAGGATACGAGAACTGGCAAGGATAAGAGCCCTTTCTGGTGGCCATTCAAATGCTACCGGATCGGGAGTAAGTCCCAGGGTTCCCAAGGTACCCTTAGAGTATTTGAGTGGGAATGTCGGTGGTGGAGGAGTCAGCCCTGCCACCAGCCCTGGAACATGACTTGCGCCTTTGGGTGCAGCTCCTCAATGATTTTGCATTATGACCTTTTTTTTGCGAGCTTTACGACATCTCCTGATGGCGGAAATTCTTGATGACAGAGGATTACTTTCATTCTCAATTAGTTTTCGGGTTCGAAGTCACAATGTTCTTGGGGGACATAGGGTGCACACTATCTGCATTTGCCTGGCGCATGCGTGGATGTAGAGATCCTTATACCACTATACTGTTGTAGGTTACAGAGCATTTGCCAGTGTCTAATCGACATGGACCAACGCTATGAAGGAGTCGTTTCAAAAGCAGGCGTTCAGTATGTTGCGCTCGGTACCAGTAATGCTTCAGCGTCGGGGGAAGTGCGAACCAGATAGATAGATTAGGCAGGCTCGAGGGACTGAACGGCCGTCCCTTTTCATCAACTCAATTCAGCGAGGAGCATTATCAATCCGCCTGTTTTCGGTGTAGCGTTTTCCTCCCGATTTCACGCTTCTGCTTGCCAAGCTCTGCTGCCTTGTCCATGCTATTGCTTGTGGGAGAGACAGGGGCCACCTCGCATTATGCAGAGCCGACAGTCCCCTACCCTAGCCGGCCACCATCTTCTCCTGAGGAACACCTTGGGGTGTTGTTGACCTATAGGCAGGGTGAACGTGTGAGGAGGGGTTCCAGCGGAGGCCAGGCCATCAAAGCTATGGCACGAAACAAGAGAGGAAAAATGTCCATTGTCTGGATATGGGGCGTTGAAGCGCCGTAGGGACGTCAGTTCTGCAAGACCGAGCCGTTCGTGGTTGTGTTGCATCTGCTGGAATCTGAACGAGATCTATATAGTGGGTGTATCAGTGACGACAACTGCAGTATGTCATCTTGCGCGAGAGCACTTGATGGATGCGGATGGAAAGAGTGTAGATGAGGTACCTCCGACCCTCGAGCAACACCAAACTACCGTGAAGTCATCACCATTAAGCGCTGACAATCAGCTTAACCAGAACGCCTTCAAACAAGCGCATTTGATCAGCTTCGCAAGCCATAGCTCTCGGTGACTTGTGGAACTCTTACATCCGGCTATCTTTAAGTACTTGCAAGGCTTTCAGGAGAGGAAGGAAGCTATTAAGGAGGATTTGCGACTTGTGAGGAGCAGAATACACATCAATTTCGAGTTACGGACTTCACCAAACTCGTCGGTGGTGTTTTGTCGTTAGAAATCGAAGACTCCCTGAGTGGCATCGGGAAGTGTCCGCGCATAGACTCAGCCATGATCAACACCGACTTGTCCAAGTTCATTGACGTTAAGGTTGACGAGCTCGCTAGGTGCAAGGACTACCTAGTCGCATTGAAGCACGACATCAAGGTTGCGTCGACTAACCAAGCCTTGGGCACCCTTTCATGGACTTCGCTTATCCTTCAGGACATCTCGAAGACCAAGATCACCTCCAAGGTTAGAGGAAAAGCTTGGTATTCTCTGAATGTCTTTGGATTTGAGATCGCCCAGAGCCCCTCTCTTTCCTGCCGAGGAGATATCGCTTGATGATGTTGGCTTCTACATCCTCTGCTTCTTCGCATGCACACGCCTTTAACGATCAGCGCTTGCCTGGCATGTTGCCGCTTGCTTGCAGCTGGTCCCTGGACCACCGCACCAACCTAGTGCTCAGATTGACAACGGCTTATCATCCACTAGATCGGTCAATAAGCTTATTGTCTTCTATCAGTTTCCATCTTCCGTAGGAGAGATTCGTAATGCTCGGCACAGGCCAATGTTGTAGGATGTGTTGATCCTAAGATCCGTCGGTACCCGGGTAAGGCTCTCTGATAGAGTGCCAATGCTTGCTCAAATCGTTTCTGAGAAGAACAGAGATGGGCGAGGCAGTAGACGCTGGTCAACGTCTCGGGATGCTCCACCCCCAGTACCTTCTCGCACCCTGCCAGTGCCCGTCGATTCATCTCCTCTGCCGCCTCGTATTTACCCTGGTGTTGAAGCACCAACGCCAGATTACCGACATTGATCAACGTGAAGGGATGCTCCAACCCTAGCACCTTCTCATGCCCTGACAGTGCCCGTCGATTCATCTCCTCTGCCGCCTCATATTTACCCTGGTATCGAAGCACCTCCGCCAGATTGCCGACGCTGATCAACGTGTCGGGATGCTCCAACCCTAGCACCTTCTCCCGCCCTGCTAGTGCTCGTCGATTCATCTCCTCTGCCGCCTCGTATTTCCCCTGGTATTGAAGCCCCAGCGCCAGATTACCGACGCTGATCAACGTGTCGGGATGCTCTACACCCAGCACCTTCTCCCGCCCTGCTAGTGCCCGTCGATTCATCTCCTCTGCCGCCTCATATTTCCCCTGGTATACAAGCAATAACGCTAGATCCCCGACGCTGGTCAATGTGTCGGGATGCTCCACTCCTAGCACCTTCTCACACCCTGCCAGTGCTCGTCTATTCATCTCCTCCGCCGCCTCGTATTTCCCCTGGTATTGAAGCACCAGCGCCAGATTACCGACGCTGATCAACGTCTCGGGATGCTCTACACCCAGCACCTTCTCCCGCCCTGCTAGTGCCCGTCGATTCGTCTCCTCTGCCGCCTCGTATTTCCCCTGGTATCGAAGCACCTCCCCCAGATTGCTGACGCTGGTTAACGTGGAGGGATGCTCCACCCCCAGTATCTCTTCATACCCTGCCAGTGCCTGTTGATTCATCTCCTCTGCCACCTCGTATTTCCCCTGGTATCGAAGCACCACCGCCAGTAGAGCGAGGTTGTTGAGGGTGTCCTTAGCTTCATCCCCAAATATCTCTTGACATATCTGGTAACCAGTCTGCACATGCCGGTATGCCGACTCATATCTCCCTTGTTGCCATTCGAACCATCCGACGTTATATAACAGGCGAGTACGCGAATTTGCCGTCGTATCCAATTTCACATCGTGTTGTAACACTGTTTGGGCGTGCGGGAGTAGAGATTCACATAATACTTTGTTTTCGTGTTCACCAGTGGGAAATCGTTTCGCGATTAGTTGTAGCGCTTGTCGTGCATAGAACGCGGTCTGTCCCAATTGCTCTAAATTGTATTGCACCGAAAGTTGCACTAATGGATGTATCACACACGTCTTGTCCCCAACTTCTTTGCTAATCATGGAGTATCCCTGGAGTGTCCCGATAGCGGTGTTGAAGTCGATTCGTCTCTCGTCCTCCTTTTTGACCAGGTCTTCAGGAATCTTTTGCCCGTCTAACATCGCCATCAACGATAGCATTTCAGCGGCGCGGGGTTGGTCAGCCTGGATCTGGTCAAAGGATCGTTTCCAGGTTCGGAATACCGAATTAGGGAACCCTGGCTCTCGTCGAGGGTCTTGGAGCTCTTTGCTAAGATATGCCATGAAGTTCTGTTTGTTAACGGCAAGTTCCTCGATGTACTCCGCGACACCAATCTTGCTTCGGTTGATAAAGGCCGCAGCTTGTGTAATTGCCAGAGGAATTCGTCCCAAGATCTCGGCTAGTTTGTCTACTTCGGGCGCATTGGACTGAAGGACCCGTACTTTGGCCCGCAGTAGATTTCCTGCTTCCTCAATGGAGAACGGACCTACATCAACACACGCCTGCCCGTGGCCAAGATACTCTCCGATGTCCCGGCTGCGCGTTGTGATCAATAAGCATTGCGAGTGACTGAGTTTCGTCGGCACATAGCGGGTCAGGAATACCGAATTGGCAGTTCTTTCGGCCACCATCTCATCTCCTATCGGTAGGAAATTTGCCACGTCGTCGGCATTGTCCAAAATCACAAGCCACGGCACGTCCTCCGTCTCGTTCAACCACTCGTACACCAATTTACATACATCTACTTGGGGGTCTTCCCGTCCCGGGAGATGGACTTTATCGGCAATGTCTCGATATGCTTGTGCAAATCGCGTTTCGTTGGCCGCGTACACCCAGAGCACATGGCATTGCGGATGCTGGTCGCGAAATCGATATGCATACTCGATCGCGATCTGAGACTTCCTGTAAACACGTCAGTATCATACCTGCGTCGCGGGCCCTAACCTCCTATACCCGATGCCCCCTATTCCACATAGCGCCACGGGACGACCGTCACGAAAGCCATTTTCGATCTGGGAGAATATAGGCTCCCGGACGACGAAGTCCTTATCTCGTGGAAATGGGATAGAAAAGATGGCTTGTCCAATTCTCAGCTATCAACTGATGTAACCGAGGCATCGTATTAGACATCACTCACTCGTCTTATCCAGAGCCCCCGTCGCTTTGGACGCCTTCGCAATCTCCTGCACTGGAATCATGTACAAGAGCTCTTTCATATACGCAGCCGCCGTGGCAGCTGCATACGGCTGCCAGCGCTTATTCTTATGCGAGTCGGCATAGTCGCATATCCCTCGGATCACCAGGCACGAAAACTCGTCCATCAGCCCCGCCGCCTCCATCTCCACACAGAGCACACCCAGATCTCTCCTTAGACGCTCCCGTGTCACCCCGTCCTTGATCACCGCATTGCCAGATCCAATCGTACCGTAATGAATCTGCGGATCCGTGTCATGTCGAGAAGGCCGCTCCACCACTTTGGCCCGGTCACAATTCTGGCACGTTGTCCCACCCTCATGAGCATATGTCGCCTCGAACAACTGGTCACGTTCTTCGTCTGGGTATACGTGCTGGTTCTTTCGCATGTTCGGGTACTTTTCCAGCATCGCCGTTATGTACTTCAGAATCTGACTGCCCTTCCGGATCTGCTGAGCCTGAAGCCGCTGAACATTCGCCATCAGCACCGTAGGAGGTGGCTTCAGCATCCCCGTTCGCTGCAACATGCCCCCAACCGTGACCTTCCCCATGTCGTATTGTACCACTCCGCCAAATGTGGCTGTTGGCTTGCTGACCACCACATCGCCCAGCCGAATGTCGTTGTCCTCGCCCGGTACTCCACCTCCGATTCCCACCAACAGCCCGAACCTGATGGATTGGAAGTCATTGAGCAGCTGCATCGCCACCGACACCGCTGGATTATTACCGATCGCCGGCATGACTACCACGACGATGTTGTGCCTCCCAATCCGGCCTAGTGTATATCCATTTTGATCGCGACTGGAAGGAAGGTTCTCGTGGATCTCATCCAGCATCCCTTCTACCGCAGCCAGTTCGACCCCCATCGGGCAGATGCAGGCCACCGTGTAGTCATTGTGGGAGAGGCGACGACTCCGAGAGTCCATTGTCGTATAGAGATTGTGGGGGGGGAGGAGGAATGGTGAGGAAGACCGCTGGGACGTCAACGTTCCTGATTTCTGCCTGATTAGCGTCTCAGAAGATGCCAGTTCAAGGTTCAAAACTTCAGCCAGGAAGTATCTACTATGAGCAGCATTGCCGCAACTGCACTCTCTTCATCACATTGGCAACGAAGAATGACGTCCATAGCCGCCATCAAGCCCGCCCATCCTATGTTGAATATGGTAGGACAAATTTCAGCCTTGCCCAGCTTGTTAGCCTTCCGGCAATCATGCAGGAGTTGGAACAACGATGGACCGAGCCCTAGCCCAACGCGGTTATTCTTGGACGTGTTTAGGTCCACCAGCTATATTAAGCTGGCGAGAGACACAGGCTACACAAAGCGTAAGGGATGTAAACCGTTCCTCGGATTCGATTTCACCTTTGCGTTGATCTCAGGTACAATATTCATCCCTGTTGGTGGCAGAACAAGACGCCAGCGGCAGCCGTAATTCTTGATACCGCAGTAACTAGTCAGAATACTTGCAGGTTTGGCCCACGGAGCATGTACACTAGCTTCGTACTGAAACACTTTGATAATGGAGATCGTCCTTTGAAGACGTTGCCAGTGTGGCTGAGAGAACTTTTTCAGAACGCAGATCTTGGTTACGTAGCATATAGTCGATCAAGTCCAAGTCACGACTCTGGCTGCACTTCCAAAAACAGCTCGAACAGACAGATCTCTTCTCCTACTACCTACGTCTCATTTCTACGCGAGTGAAGTAGGAATCGGCTGTCCTACTAATTGTTCACAATCATCGGTGCGGCTTAAGGCGCCTCCTTAGGTTTTTCTCTGTGCGTAGCATTTATGATACCGTCGAGCGCTCCTGGATCATTTTGCTGACACACCACTTCGTAGATAATAGACGGAAACCTCAAATTTCGACAAACATTGGTTGGTTTGAAAAACGTGGGAAAGGACGGCCAGAAAATTAAAATTGCATCGGTGGGTCAGGTACGATAACAAGTTGCCAAGAAGAATACGGATGCGAGAGCGTGGGCCCGGACAGGGGGTTTTCACGCAATGCGGCGTCCTTTTCAGCTGCATGTCAGTCCACAGGCAGTCTCATCTCATCCTCCTTTTCGTGGCCTTTGGCAGGTTTTATCACCCGCCTTTCACAATCCGAAATGCATTGAATTGTACTCTGACTCAGTTTAAGGCTCCTTGTTATATTCTACGGCCTCCCTCCGCAGCTTTCGTTGCCTGATCCTCCTCGTGCGACGCGATCAATTAGAACGCTTACAATCCTCTCATTGCGTCTGCCATAATACCTAATAGCAAGACTCGGGATCTGGCGGGCAACCAATACTCGTCAACAGCGTACACGGGATAGATTCCAAAGAAGAGAAAGAACCGCCACGCCTCCTGAACGACACCACGAATTGGATGAAAACCAGCAGTTAAACGAAGATAAAATCAACAGAGATGGCATCCGGTTCTGCCAGATATCTTCGCTATATACTTTTTGCTTTTTTTGTGAGTGAGAGACTGGCCACAGTATGTTGCATTCAAAACGTTGACATGGGACAGGGTCTTGCTGTGCTTTACTTCATCTCAACATCTTCCCTTCCAACTCCCAGCTTACCTGGGGTCCCTGACGACAGCACGAAAACGAAGCCAGTGGCAGCCGAGGAGTCGAATACTTTTGACGAAGTCCCAGATGCTTTTTATCAGCCGAAGGCGTCGACTGCGCCAACAACCCCGAACGCTGCGAAAACCTCTATGAACGCGCTGTCGCCGCCTGCGCCGGGAGAGCGAGTCAATGCGACCTTCGTAACACTTGCCAGGAACACGGATGTTTGGGAGATTGCGAGGTCGATTCGTCAGGTTGAGGATCGATTTAACAGGAATTACAACTACGATTGGGTATTCCTGAATGACAAACCATTTGACGACAACTTCAAACAGGTCACGACTTCTCTCGTCTCTGGAAAGACTCACTATGGCGAGATACCGGAAGAGCACTGGTCGTTCCCGCCCTTCATTGACCAAGAGAAGGCGCGCAAGGTCCGCGAAGATATGGCGCAGCGCAAGATCATCTACGGCGACTCGATCAGCTACAGGCACATGTGTCGCTTCGAATCCGGGTTCTTCTTTCGCCATCCGCTCATGAACCAATTTGAGTACTACTGGCGTGTTGAGCCAAGCGTGGAACTGTTCTGCGATATCCATTATGATCCATTCAAGTTTATGAAGGACAACAAGAAGAAATATAGCTTCGTGCTGAGCTTGTACGAGTATGTGGAGACAATCCCAACGCTGTGGGACAGTGTCAAGTCTTTCATCAATAAGCACCCGGAACACATTGCCGAAGACAACTCTATGGCATTCCTGAGCGACGATAATGGCGAAACTTATAATCATTGTCACTTCGTAGGTGGCTCAAACATCCCCGTGTGGAACGTTGACTGACAAGCATGTAGTGGTCTAATTTCGAAATTGGGAACCTGGATTGGCTCCGGTCTCAAGCCTACCTCGACTTCTTTGAATCACTGGACCAAGATGGTGGCTTTTTCTATGAGCGATGGGGCGACGCACCAGTCCACTCGATTGGAGCAGCGCTTCTGCTACAAAAGGACGAGATTCACTTTTTCAACGATATTGCCTACTACCATGTCCCATTCACGCACTGTCCTACCGGCGAGGACATGCGACTCAAGCTCAAGTGCCACTGCAATCCCAACGACAACTTCGATTGGAAGGGATACTCATGTAAGTTCCGTATGCTCACCTTGGATGATAGGCAAACTAACATACTCGGCCCAGGTACCAACCGCTTCTTTGACATCAATAAACTCGACAAACCAGAAGGCTGGCAAGACCAGTCGGGCTGACTGGCCGCTTTACTGAAAACTGTAGGCGCGTTTTTCGCCTCTGTGTTTTTACTGGCGTTTGTTATGGCGTTGGCCGCCATGAGGGTTCCATGGACACGGAAATACATAATGAGATTTGGAGATAGGCTGGCAAAATGGCATTCGCAAGGTGTTCATTAGAATAGGGTGTTTTTCTGGGACACGTGCGTCCCTTTGACACCCTCTTGTACAGACATGCCAATCGCGACCGTAAAATTGTACCAAAAAGACAAGATGTGAGCAATAGTGGTATTCCCAAGTCTCATTGTAAGAGCGGTATTTCACTGAAATCCTTGGAGAAAGCGACTGGGGAGATGACAAACTTGGCTGACTGCAAGAAGACGAACGATAACGAGGACGCCCGTGCGTCGACCCTACTTGCGAATCGAATTGAAGGTGTTGGAGTTCTTTTCGATTGAGTAATGCAGATAGCTAGAACTCCTTGAATGCGCTTTGTTGTGTCTCGGCTTATATACGTAGTGCTTTTGCTCCGCATCTTCAGCCACAACTGGCAGCTACCGACCCAGCCAACTCCGATGCAACATATCCTGTTCAAGCTCTTAAGCTGCTGCCTTGGGCTTCTTCGTTCCATATTTTGAGCGACTGCGGATTCGGTTAGGTACTCCTCCCTGAACAATCGATCAGCAAATGTCCTGATTGGAAAAGTGTGAATGGGCGAGGCAACACATACAAGATCCATTGAGCCCCTGACGAGATGGTAGCGCACACCGGGACAATCCTGCGATCGTCCGCCTCGGACTAGCACTACGCTGTGTTGTTGGACATTGTGACCTGGACCAGCGCGTTAGCCAACACGTCTATTTTGTCGAGGTTCCTAACGCACCTTCACCAGGGATATAGGCACTGATAATCCTCCCACTGCTCAGCCTGACCTTGGCGGTCTTCCTCTGGCCCGAATTAGGCTTCTTGGGTTTGGTAATGCCGACTTTGAGACAGACGCCCTTCATTTCGGGCCGACCGACCATGGCAGGACTGAGGGAGCGGCGCTTCTTTTGCGGTTTGCGGCAGCCATTACGGACTTGGTTTAGGGTTGTGAGGTTGGAAGGAGTGGTGCTGAATGATCGAATGGAGGGCTTCGGGAAGATGATACGAGTAGCGTGAAGTGGGACTGCGAGACGAGCTGAAGAATGAATTGGCCGTGTCGGAAGGATAAAGGAGCGGAGAGCGCGGAGAGTGAGGACGGACGGGGCGCGAGCCATTGTCGATTATGTAGGTAAATCCGACTGAGGTCGAGCACTTAAGGGAAGCTGACCTCTATTCAGCTTTTGCTTTTCAGCAGTGAATTGGCGGCACTGAGAGTGCGAAGTCTTAGAAAGGCGCAAGTCTAAAAGCCTTAAGATGCGCTTAGCCCAAAGTAGATTGCCAAGAAGGCATTTCGACGGAAAGTTGACAACAATCTAGTCTCAATTGCTGACGTCTATGCTTGCGCTTCTTAGATTTTCGCCATACTGAAGCATATGTGCAATACCTTCGCTCCAACAACATACAGCAGCAAAAGTCATCAGACGCTGCTTGGATATGACAGGGTCCGAGTTCTTCGCACTCGACAGTAAAGATGGTCGGAAATATGCTCTCTGTAATCTTCTAGGGTTGGCTAAGTTCTGGGACGAACAAAGGCAGAAAGCCGAAAGCCCCGGGGAGGAATCGGAGGAGGAATCGGAGAACTAATATGCCGTCCACGGGCTTGTTGGGGATGTGGAGTGATGACAATATCGATGGTAACGATTTCGAGGAGAATGGAGACCCCGAGATGAACAATGACGATGAGGGCAATAGTCCAAGAGTCAGGAAAAGAAAAAGACGTTTCCCATAATTCGGGGGTAGGTTAAACAATATGGCCGCTCGATGCCCAGAGTCATTTCTCTATTGCTTAGTGCCAATCTGTTACCATTTGTAGAGTGTCTAGCTGCAATGGTACGTCTCAGGCAGTCAGGCGCCAACAGCAGTGATCAGCAGTACGTGCAGCGGATCGGAACAATAACGACAAAACGTCGATTTAAATGGCAACGCGAACAAAATATCTTAGTCTGCCATCTACGGCAGAATGGTACCACAAGCATCTCAACTACCACAACCACTCTCCTTGAATGACCTTCTCCGTCGGCATTGTCGTGATCGCCTCTACGTTCCCCCATTGCGCTGGACCGCGCAGCATGTACGGCTCCTCAAATGTCGATTCGTCCCTCGCCCGCCTACACCACAGCCTGCGAGCTCTACTCAGGCCCGCCTTACCCCTCCAAGTGAGAGCGAGCAGGCCGCAGAAGACTCTAAGCATCCGCCGAAACAAGAAGATATTCATTTACGAATAGCTCTTCGTCGACTAGTCCGCGGCAAAAAAATATTATTCAAGCGATGGGGCCTGGAGGCTCTGCTTGAGGCGCTCTCAAATGATCATGTCGTCACTTCTCTCCCGTAGGTCTTACCGTAATCCTCTTCCCATCCCTATATCACAAGAGTCAGCTCCTCATCCATCGCAGAGACTATCTTGACCTCTACTATGCGGGTAGACCAGTAGCTAAGCTTCCCTGCCACGTCTTCGGTCATGTTATCGACGATATTCCAATACCTTTCCTTGCCTACGTGGACCATGTCGAAGTTACTCGCTTTCGTGAAGACTCTATCCCGACTCCTAGTTGCAATCTCCCAGTCTGGAGGATCCGAGAAGCCATTCTCGCTCGTCTCCAGCCCACCAACATTGACCAGGATCCCTACCTTGTCGGCATTCTGATTGCGCTAGCTCAGGCGTGGCGGCACTCCTGCTCCGATGACACAGTAGCCCGCCAATCCCCACACACAGTACGCATACATCTTCGGGTCTCTAGCTCACACTCGTTTGCTGATTAAGAAGCAGGTCCACCTCCTCGTTACGAATTGTAAGGATGTTAGTTTTCTCAAACTATACACTGCTACCGTCACTCCTGATTTTCTCCGCAAATTCGATCAGCCATCGATATTCTTGGATAGTTCGCTCGTTATACAGTGCGCTCATATCTCGTCTAAGTCTGTTTCCTATATCAAACGCGAGATTGCGGCTGTAGTAGAATCTCTAAGGGGAAAGAAACGCCTACGCGAGTCGTCGGGTACCACAGAGCAGGGAGCATGCAAGCGGAAGAAGCAGGGAGCATGCAAGCGGAAGAAGCAAGGAGCATGCAAGCGGAAGAAGCAGGGGAATGGGAATGGAGGAGATGAGACAACTTAGATGGGTAGCCGGGACGTGGTCAGATGGGAGACAGGATGGAGAAAGCGTACGCTGCTTGGGATATGAGTTAGATGGAATATATTCCGCGAACCAAGTATCCCGACATGCCGTTTTCGTTCAGCGGGAAACCCCTTTAGAGCTGTCTTGGACTGGATTCCCTGACGCGATACAGACTCCTGTCGGATCGCAAGGTGAGCGTTTATGTCGGCCTGAAAGAGCCAATTTGGTATATCCACAAGAAATTGCTCTGTAGGAGGTCAGACTTCTTCGAAAAGACATTTAAAGGGGGTTTTAAAGAGGCCAGCGATCGGAGTCTCCGAGCTTTGGTGATTCTGCGGCTGCATTCGGCCTGTTGGTCCCATTAGCTCTATGGTGCCAAATCCACACTTGTGCTCCCGATAAAACTGTCAGCTTCAACAACTATCCCCAACTCTACGTCCTTGCGTCAAAGTTCCTCATTCCTGCGCCTTCAGAATACGATCCCAGATAAGTCTCCGACTATTCTCAAAACCTCTCAAGCTCTCTAGATCAATACGCTCATTTGACCCCAACCTCTGATTCACCCCTGGAAAGCTTGACAAGGCGGCCATTAGAAGGAGAAGGAGGGAGAAGAAGGGGCAAAGCACGCGTTGTTGGTCAAACTACGGGCATGATGGAACGGACTTCCACGTCCTTAAGTATCTATCTGTCGGATCTATAAGGGTGAGGCGAAGCGGTTGCGCAGAGGGAGCCCAAAATAACGTAAAGAAGGGAGTCTATTTTGGGACCCATCAATCGAGGGTGAGCGTGCACGCGAGCCATGAGACGCTCGCCTCCCTAACCCTGCTCGCGAGATGCGAGTGTTTAAAGCGGGTGTCAATCTCCAACCCACTGGATCTGAGGTATAAAGAGAATCTTCACGAGCCCAAACCTCCAACTGGAATAGGTCCTACGTCTCTCCCGCAATAACCCAAAATTGGATCTGGCCCACGCATGTCCTGATTCTTGTTGGGGGTCAAAAGCTTGCTCCATGAGCAGATAATGGACGACTGACGCGCACTTCATTCGTGCAGTATCTCGCCCACACCAGAAAGATATATGGAAAGCCTATTCCGTAAAATTCGCATGCTTGGAGCTCTCGTCTTGATTTCAGTCTTTTTGACCGGGAATCCCGTCCTGAGCGCGGACTGAAAAGAAAACTGCAGCTGGTGGTTCTTGATGGCCGCCTGATCTGTCTAACTAGTCTCCGGTGCATGACACACCAGGGCGCCATGAGGCCATACTAAAGGACAAGAGCAATGCAAGATTCGCATTGAAATTTGGCACGGGATGGGATAGTCATGGTCTAAGGGTGCCGATGCTAAAGGAATCGAATATCACTATCTACGAATATTTCTTTCTCTTCACTTTTTCAACCAACTTCCTAACGTCATCCTCATCAACAGATCTGGCGGCGGGCTTGGGTTGCTGATGTTTTGACCTAAGCTTTTCTTCAGGATCAAGGTCCTCTTTAGCCCTTCGCTTCCGGCCTTCATCTAATAGCGCCTTCATCCCAGCAGTGCCCTTGAACTTCGGATTCGTAGGATCAATGGCAAACTCGTGGTTCCCAAACAACCTGGGAGCAAATCTTGGATCCTGGGTATCCAGCTTGAAGTTGTCCGTGACCAGCTCCCCCCCCATCGAGGATTTATCTCTCTTCCTATGCTTGCCTTTCTTCTTTGCTCGTTTTTCGGCCTTCTCGATCTCGTTCATGTCAAAGTGTCTGACTTCGGTGTCCTTGTCATCCACCATTAGCAGCTCCAGCTCGGCGCGCTTGGCTGCATTTGCAGCTTCCTCTGCTTCTCTTTCAGCCCGCTTCTTGAGTCGTTCTTCTTTCCGCATTTTAGATGCAGAGGCTTTATCATTCTCTGGTGCGGCGAAAAATGGGTCATCAAACCCGAGATCTTGAGCCTTTCCCCCAGTATCTTTAGCACCAGCACCAAGGTTTCCTGTATCATCAGCGACTGTTGCACCTGGCGCCGTTTCGGTTGTATGTTTGAGCTTTTCTTTTCGCTTCTGCTTTCGCTCCCGCTCTTTCCGCACATATTTTTCCACCGTTGTCTCTTCTATCTCGGGCTCATTCTCAAAGACCGAAGCCTTATTTTCGACTCCTCCCGATAACCCAGAAGAGAACGTGACCTGTAGATCGCCCACTGGCCCTTGCTCCATCTTGGACGATTTGACGGGTTCTGCGCCAAGTCCAAGTAAGGCTCTCATCTTCTGTCGCTCCTTCTCCTTTTTCGACATCACATTAGCAGACTGCGCTACTGAAATAGTCGTAGGTGGCTCCTCAGGTTCATCATCTGAGCTGTCGGTCCCAAGGTATGCCTTGAGGTCATTTTCGTCAATTTCCTGCCTTCCACCCCGGAATGCTCTCGCTTGGGCTTCTTTTCTCGACACATCCTCAGCATCCCAGGTCAATTTGACTTTGCTATGTTGCAGAGCATCTGTCACGAATTCGTTCGGTTTGTAACCATCAGGGATCTTTTCGCATTCCTCCCGAGGCGTGTCAGAAGAAAAGTCTGTCTCGTCAGGGATGAATCTGAGATCGAAAAAATTGGCGGTGGAGAGGTATTCAGTGCCATCAACCGCATCGTAGATGGCTTTGGCAGCAGATGTTGATGAAAAGGTCAGAACTGCGTAGAAATAGCGCAGTCTTTCAAGTTGGTACTGGCGTAATTTAGCCGAATCGAATTCCTCGCCCTCATTTACCTTGATAATGGACTTTTTGATCTCATCTTCGTCATCTTGGCTATTTGAGTCAGGCTCTGATTCCTCACTGTCTTTTTGCCTGCCTGAAAAGATCCCCTCAGGAGGTCCTTCCCTCTCTTCGCGTTCAATTCGCTCTTTGCCAAATTCACTAGGGTATATAGCCACTTTGAGTAAACGACCTCCAGCGGGAAGGAAGCTCGAGAAGACCGCCATCAGGTCTTCTGAACGGATATTGTCCCAGTCCAGGTTCACGACAGCCAACCGCGATGAAGCCTCGCCCATTGGCACGTCACCTTCCAGATGACCAGCTAAGCCAGCCTCATCCAAGCTTTCATCTTCGTCCTCGTCTTCGCTTGAGCTTTCTTCCGACGACGAGCCAGACAGCGCACCTTCTCGCAGCGGATCGCGGACCTGCTCCACCCTTTGCAGTTCTCTTTGTACGGCAGTGTCATTGTTCGCTACCTCTTCTACATCGCTATCAAACTCGAATCGCCTTTTAAGTCTTTGCCGCTCAGAATCGGTTTCCACTGGTCGACCATAGCGATCGACTTTCGCTCTTCGGGTAAAATCTTCGTCTTTGAGTATGCGAGAGAAGCGCTTGTCGACCTTGACATGAGTACGGCGCTTACTTGGTAGTTGAAAACGGGGATCGGATTGGATGTTAGCGAAGCGAGGATCGGTAATCGTAGGTGCAGTCGAGCTCTTTTCGTGGCCTCTGACCTTACGCCTTTTCGCGAATGGTTCTGACATCTTGGATTCCGCACGCTGGTTTCGAGCGCTTCCTCTCGCGTGTTCAGACCACCAATCGTCGAGGCCGTGACAAAGCTCGTCGGCACTTGCCCTAACGACTATGGGGGGATACGGGTATTGTTGTAGCACAATCTTTCTTGCTCAAAATTCGCGTTTCGAAAATGCTGGCCCGAAATCTTGGCGCTGTAGGGCTTTAGCCGTAGGGCGTGGGGCGGCTGCGAATTACCAGATGCTGCGCCTGGCATGGCGTCGGAGCTGGCCAATCTGCCAGCCCGAAGCTCTGCAAAGGCGGTCGAGAATACCGCATCACGACTTGCTCAAATTTGGACTGGTCTCCGGGCGTCGTGACAGTTTTAGAAAGCAATTCCATTACTGATTACTTTCAGTTGGGTTGATGATTGGCCCTTTTACGTGGGAAGAATACCATAATCCTCCTTTTCCTTGTCATTATAGCAGTGATGAGACTGAGAATTACGATCCGCATGATATTGCTCGGGTTCTGATACTGTCTTGCGTGGCATATTGACAGCGTGGAGTAGCATTGTTCCGTAGTGGTATGTTCATTGGCAAGGTCGACCTACTTTCTGGGACTTTGGATACAATGCACCAGGAAGAGTCTCGTCACATCTGTTTTGGGCTTGGCATTCCTTGACCAATTGCCCTCCCTCGGAGATCTTGTCCTCAAGACCTAATAGTCGTCTCTGCTAGCATGTGTGACATATCTATAGCAGCGTCCTCGGTTGCGCATATCATGCGCCTGTCGAGTCGCCCAAGTTGCAGCGTGCTTCTGGCACGTTCCGTACGCTTTACAGCTTGCTTCTTCTGCGCATGTCCTGCCTTGGTCTTCTACTGTGCTCCCATTGTGTATTCCGCTTGCTGGGCTCTGCTTCTGGCAAGCCTACCGCGCGCATTCCCACATCTGCCAGCCGTACCCGTCTCACTTGTTGGGTGGTGAAGATGTCCATGGGCTGCTTGGCCAGGACACTGTAGGCTTGGCATGATCATTTCCATTGCTGGCTGATGGTCTCATACATCATCTTCTTGGGTTGTGCAGAGGATCTAGTCGACCCAGGTTTCAAAGTCGGCGGGTCCGCTTTCTAGTAGGTGTTGATCGGGGTAGACACCGATTTGCTCCCAATGTCTGAGAGTATGCTGTCAGTTATACGTGCCCTGATACCACTCGAGTGGCAGATTTTGCCAAGGGTAACGTACCTCTCCCAGAGGCTCTTGGCCCACGCGACGGTTTTGGTCGTCGAGGGTTCATGGTTAGGCCAACGCCAACCAACCTTCCGAAATTTCTCCCATACCGCCAACGTCTCTTCACAGGGGACAGAAACCGTCCATTGTGGGGCGAGGTTGCAATGATGGTCTGTTCATGACTTGACTTCCCAATCCCGGCTGGAGAGAAAGTGAGGACCCAAACTCAAACGAGGACGACGATCAGAAAGGCAAGGACGAAGGCCAATTGTGAACGGAGTCCCGTAAATACTGCGGGCCATGACCTACAAGGTATATCGAGAGAAGTTTACCTTGGGAACAGACACTGAAGGGTGAGAAGAAGGGGCTAGCAAAAAGGAGTAGTGAAAAGATGCCTGATATTATGAATGACGCTAGACAGCACTTTTTGGCAACACCAGAGAAGTAAAATCCGCCCCGAGCTCACCTTCCTGCTCACCCACACCGTGCCGCTTTAAACACTCACACCTCGCGAGCTGGGTGAGCCAGGGTGAGCCAGGGTGAGCGACGGGTGAGCGAAGGGTGAGCGCCTCACGGCTCGCGTGCGCGCTCACCCTCGATCAATGGTCCCAAAATGGACGCTCTTTCTTTACGCTATTTTTGGGCTCCCTCCTGCGCAACCACTTCGTCCCGCCCTTGTGGATCCGACAGACAGATACTTGAGGACGTGGAAGCCTGTTCCGTCATGTCCGCAGTTTGATCAGCAACGCGTGCTTTCCCGCTTCTTCCTCCTTCCTCCTTCCTCCTTCCTCCTTCCTCCTTCTTCCTCCTTCTCCCTCCTTCTCCCTCTTCCAACGGCCGCCTTCACCATCATGGCGAAACGAAAAGCTACGACTAAGGAGCTGGGAGCTCGAGCCGAAACCAACGGCTATAAGAGAGGGGCGTACCGAGAGGAGGACAGCACTCGAGACAACGGGAAACACAATAAGATTGCAACAGTTTAATACGGTCCTTCATCTTTAGAAACCCAACTCTTCCCCGCAAATGAGTGCGCGAATCCCCGATTGCGAACCACAGGTATATCGCACCCACAGACCTCGCTGCCGCCTAAATGACACCACCGGCGCTTCCTCATGGCTACGCCTATGAGACGCACGCCCGTGAGATGTACGCCCATGAGATGTACGTCCGTGAGATGTACACCTACAAGGTGCACGCCCATGAGATGCACGCCTATAATGTACGCTCATAATGTACGCTCGTGAGATGCACGCCTGTAAATTACATGCCTATGAGATGCACGCCCGTAAGACACGCCTACGAGACACACACCCATCGGATACACGGCCGTTAGATGTACGCATATGGGGTGGATGCCCGCGAGATATATGGGTGTGATGACTAGTGGAGGGGGGGTGCGATGTATAACTGGACCCCTAGTTAAGTGGGCGCTGGCTAGGGGCGAGATGCGCGTAGGCGAACCGTGAAAAGTGTAATACTAAGACTAGCTATATAGAAATTAGCAACGGCGAGGTCTGTGGGTGCGTGCTTTGGCAATCGGTGATTCGCGCACCCATTTGCGCAGTACAAATTATATGAGGGTGCGGAGAAGCAAAATCCGCAAAATGGCACTGTCACTTATGGTCCTAATCTGCCGCCATACCCTCTTACAAAACCTCGATATTATCCTTGATGAGGCTTCCGGTCTGCCTTAGCGACCTGTCTTTCCCGTATTCTCAATCCGAGTGAAAAGGGCGCCGAAACCAGATCCAGTTAAGCGGCGATGCCCAAACGCCCGCCACTTTTATTTGACGGAACCTTCCGTGCCCCTGGTCTGAAGTTCACTCGTTCGACGGAAGTTGATTTTTCCCGAAAGTTTGCTCGACCGAAAATCAAGGCCTTGCTCGACTTTTTTTTAATCCACGACTTCAGTCCGCCTCCTATCGACTGTCATTCTGATGCGATAGAGTTTCTTGTCCACGCCATCTCTCTTCATCTGTTCCCTCACCTTACTGTCCCTGAGGAAGGCGGCATTGTTGACATACTTGTCAACCGCCGGCCCCCGAATCTGCGCTGCAGCTTGCCATGCAGTTCCCAGACTGGAGACAGAAGTCATGGTGAAGAACAGCAAGCAGATGACGACGACCAGAGCCTCGTGGAACACCACGATGCTCGCCACTGAAACGAAGCCCGCGAACTTTGATGGGCTCGTGACTTGTGTATACTGCTCCAACGATATGTCATTGACCTGGTTGAAAGCTGGCAATTGCTGATAGTATGTGATCGATGACAGTACTGTGATGAGTGACTGTACCATGAATGCAAGACCGCCGCCAGACTGGAGGATCTCCTGGACCAGGGCCTGAATGACCAGATCCGGCGTCAGAAGGTACATCACAGACCTGTCGGGATGCGTCAGGGTGTAGACTGGGTCGATCTCATTATCGAATTTGGCCGAGAAGTTGTCGTTGGACACCAAACTGCCATACAGTCCCGCCATTCGAGCAAAACCATTCAGGTATGGGAGCTCATCGTCTGTGAAGCCCGGGTAGGCAGGCGTACTGGCCTCTCCGTCACCTGGTAACCAGGAATCTCGCTTCTGAAGCGTGAGAATACCGCGTTCGGAATGGCTTTGGCTCCAGTCACCTCTTGGTGTCATCTGTCCCAGCTGCTTACGAAGCTCGATCAGTCCGAACCCGTTTGCGTAGGTATATGTTCGATTGGGCTCTGATAATCCAGCTGCGGAGCCGAGGGCGGTTATATTCAGATCCGCTGCGTCCCATGAAGAATAGCATATGCTGACGCTAACTGTGACAAGAGGATCGTAAAGTGGCCCGAAGGTAAAAACCATCCATTCGCTGTCAGGCGCCTCGGACGTTGCTGGTAGTGTCTTGTTCATACCATAGGAAGTGGTGTTGATCCATTGAGGTGAGTGATTTGTAATGTTGACTGCCAGATACGTAGTGCCATATTTCCCTATCCCGGACGTAGTACTTGGACGTGCATCTGCTGGTGGTCTGAACGGACTAATCAACTCACCTGCCCAATTTACCGTAAAGTTGTCCTTAACTGCACCCACCTGAGCCTCATTTGGCTGGCACAGGACAAGTGGCCATCCATTCAACGGACTGAGTGTGCAACCGAACAGGTTCCCACCACCAAGTCCCATTAAAGCTATCTGCGAGAGGTTGGACGATGGCAAGACGTTTCCAACCAGTGCGGGATAGCTATCCACACTGAGATCCAGGCTGATGTCGGTGAATTCCGGCCTCATGCAAATTACTCGTGTGTCCAAAACAGTCGTCTTTCCGGTGAAATTGTATATGCTTGACCGGCTTTCCTCATCCGCGAAAGGCATAAATGCTCTCAATGTCATGCCAGTATCCACTATGCCGTCTTCACCATAGACCGGAGGCTCGCTGTATTCTGCAAATGTTGGATAGAACGGTGCTCTCTGAGTCCAAGAAGTTGTACCAAGTATAATGGGTATCGAACGGCCTCCAGTAGCCAACATGTAATCGAAATTCGTCGATAGAGACGTTACCGAGAGCCTTCCTGGAATAGCAACCAGTCCAAGATCGGAAAGTAGAATGGTCGATGAAAATTGGATTGCAGTGCCGACCATGAGAAGCAGTAGGCTTAGGCTTGGCACAACCCATTGGATCCATTCCCTTCCCATCCAGCGTAGTAGCAGGTATGACAGCTGGAGCGGGCCCGAATTGCCATTCCTGAGCATGGAGAAAGGTGCGATGTCCTGGAGAGGCACCTTGGCGCACTCAAGAGCCAGTGCTGCAAGCATCGCGGTCGCCACGATCTCTTGCAACGAGGCTCCTGTTCGGATCGCAAGTGAAGATATTGCGATGGCCCTTGTCATCCAGCCACCGAGGGCGATGCGACGCCATGAAGTGTTGTCGCGACTGCCGAACCACAGAAACGCAAGAAAGCTCAAGGCGGCCATAATAAAAGCGAGACTAGCGCCTAGAGATGCCGTCGAAAGCCAGCCAAGTCGTTGCAGACGCGATTGAGCATTTGGAGCTATTTTTCCGTCGTCATTCCCAGTCACCAGAGTGTACTGAGTACTGTTATTTGACTCCTGCTCCTGAAGACGTGGCGTCCACGTTGGTAATGGTTTCCGTCGGACATGTTCGCGCACCTTGTAAGGACTATCAGTGGAAAACTCGTTCGCATTGTATCGATGGGTCTGTACAAAATCAGTAAACGGTTCGCGACCAGCTCCAGAAGTTATACCATATTTGACTGCATAGTGGGAGCGATTTCATGGGGCTAATGCGTCAACTGAGGTTGCAGCGACGGGACAAAATTCAGTACGCTTACACGTCGCTATCTCAAATTCAGCACCCTGCCAGGGATGTGTGGTGTATTGGGCTCGATTTTAACGTCCAGTAGGATTGGGAATGGTTCAAAACTGGCGATGAGCAGCTCGCTACCAAACCACAACCGGCAACGTACAGGCGCAGGGAGCCTCTTCATCTGGGTCTACCGCACGCTTTCAATGTGGAGGGATGCATGATGCAAGGCTCCCTGTACAAAAGTTCAAGGTTGGCCAAATTTGGTGCCCGCAGGGTTCTGAATCAGACCCCCCTTGGCTAGGTGAGGCCAGGGTGAGCCCGGGGCGAATTTTTGTTATCTTGGCAGGCTGTTTGTAGCTGTTCTGACCGAAGCACCGACATTCCAAAGCTAACGGGCCTGGCCGACTGCCGATTTTACGTAAATTACGTTCCACTGCTCAATGCGCAGCGCACACCGCCTATAAGACGCCTATAGATGTTTTCTACTATGCTATCTCGCGAATTGTCTTCTTGGGAAAGCAGTCAACTTAATATGTTCTCCTAGCATAACCTTCATCTTCCAGAGGGATTGACTACCTAGGCACTCTGTATGGAGCGTGGGAGTCGAGAAATCGGGAACGGTGAAGGAATCTCTATAATTGCGTCCAGGCACGTTAGGCGCCGATACGGAATATTTCAAAATTTCAGGCCTGTTGCAGTCGTGGCCAAGCCTGTTGAGGAGCGAAAAAAGTTGGGTCGAAACAGTAGATACATGTTAGTTAACTTTCAATTGTCGAGTGTGAAAGAGGGCCCAAGTTAAAAGTAGTCGAGCAAGTCCAGAGGCATTGTCAACATAGAGAGTCTTCAGTTGTCTTCGTCCATCAAACCAGCCCATCGTTACCCCTCACTGTCCCGGACAGCAGCATAAAGCATGGCCATCGGAGCCTGCCTCATTACCGGGTCAGCGCCCCAATCTGGGGCGTATTTCTTCAACAGCTGACACCACTTCGCAGAGGCACAGGCTATATTGGCTCCTTCACTGCTCTTGCCCTTCTCGAAGCTGGCTACAAAGTCGTCATCACAGACAACCTCTACAATTCTTCTGAGGAGGTCCTCAACCGTATAGAACTGATCTGCGGCAAGCGGCCAGATTTTGTCCGCCTTGACGTCAAAGATGAAGAAGCTTTCGACGATGTGTTCTCGAAGCATCCAGACATTGACAGTGTCATTCACTTCGCTGCGCTCAAGGTGAGACTAGTTGCAGGCAATACCACCAGACCAAAACGACGATTGCTGCCACAATGCCTACTGGCAAAGTGATACGTACTGACCCTTGTATTAGGCCGTCGGTGAGTCCGGCGAAATACCTCTTGAGTACTACATGACGAATGTCTATGGCACACTCTGCCTCCTCCGCTCCATGGCTCGTCACAACGTTTCGCACATCGTCTACTCTTCCTCAGCCACTGTTTATGGCGACGCTACACGATTTCCAAACATGATCCCCATACCAGAAGAATGTCCTCTTGGACCGACCAACCCTTACGGCAACACCAAGTTCTGCTCAGAGCTCATGATCACGGATCACATAAATGCCCAAAGAGTCAATGCGAAGAAGATGGGAAAGATGGAAGAAGCAAACACATGGAACGCTGCGCTACTACGATACTTCAACCCAGCAGGTAGCCATCCCAGTGGTATAATGGGCGAGGATCCACAAGGTGTACCGTACAATCTGCTGCCTTTGCTGGCACAGGTCGCAACTGGCAAGCGAGAAAAGCTGCTAGTATTCGGCGATGGTAGGGCCACAATCTCATTTGAACCTCATCACACCTGGAGGGGGGCAATTGGCCCGTATTACAAAAGCATTTGACAGTGTCAACTAACAAGGGACCAGATTACAAGTCCCATGATGGCACCGCTATCAGAGATTATATTCACATTCTTGACCTGGCGAATGGTCACCTTTTCGCCCTGAACTACCTCCGCGAGAAGCAACCTGGTGTACGAGCCTGGAACCTTGGAACGGGCCGTGGGTCGACGGTATTTGAGATGATCAAGGCTTTCTCAAAGGCCGTTGGTCGCGATCTTCCGTACGAAGTTGTCGGTCGAAGAGCTGGAGACGTGCTGGATTTGACAAGCAACCCGACAAGAGCGAACAAAGAACTAGGTTGGAAGGCTCAGAGGACAATGGAAGATGCTTGTGTAGATCTGTGGAGGTGGACAAAGAACAATCCCCAAGGCTACCGTCAAGACCCGCCGAAGGAACTGTTGGAGAAGTTGAAAGCTGCGAAATGATTTAGGAATGGGGAAAGGCTGTGGAGAGGTAATGAAGGTCACCGTTAGTCGTGTAATACTCCGAGCCACACTAGCATAGATGGGTATGAGTGCAAGTTAACACAGGTAGAACGAGCAAGAGTGGAATGATATATCGCTAGCCGACGAAATGTTATGCCACCCACCAGCAATACAGACATAGGCGAGTCTAAAGCCTCTGAAACGGGCACAAGTGTCATAAAATTTCATGTAATCCCAAGCATAAGTCACATCGATCTATGCTTAAAAGATTCGCCGTGACCTCCACCTCAAGTTATTTCACTAAGCCTTCTGCAAGTCCAATAACCAGACCACAATGGAAGAAGTATTTAATCTTGAGTCTGAACCTTGTTATCACCCCTAACAGTATCCGAGTACGATGGAGGCGGCGCAATATGCTCGCCATTTGACGGCCCAGCCGCGCTCACATTTGCAGCCGGTGCAGGGGGCGGCGGGGGTGCAGGCCTGCCAGCAGCTACAGGCTTATTACTCGGCGCATTGGAGCCATACTGTCTCGGCTGCTCTTGTCGGATGTAGTAATATGTGACTCGACCGTCGGCGCGCTCGGAGTCGCGGATGGGCTCGTATTCGCCCATTGGGTCAGGGTTGCGGGCGATGATGTACCAAGCATGGATAAGGCCGGGGATGTAGCCGAGGCAGCAGAGGGCGATATTGATGAAGGAGTCAGCGGTGCAGATGCCGACTTTGATCCATACTGTTGGAGTGGAAATGTTAGCAACGTTGGTGGTCCAGGCAGCGAAATAAAGACGCACCTGCGATGGGTGGGAAGAGGACGGCGATAAGAGCGAGGAAGATGTCGCCGCAACACATCGTGGCGGTATTGTTGAGATGAAGGATAAGTCAAAGGAAGTTGCGTCTGAATGATAGGTATAGTAGGCTACGCGGAGATTGAGCGTGTGAAATGGTTTGTAGTGAAACGTGAGTTGTGAGTTGTACTGAGACTGACGAGCCTGAGTGGTGGGGCGATCCTGATGACGAAGCCCCCAGGCCTAGGCAGTGGCCTCGAGCCAAATGCGGTTTAGCCCAAGATGTTTAGTTGGGGGACGATTTCTGCTTTCCAAAGGGCTGTATTCAAGCACACATTTTGGTGACAACTTTGAGAGGTATGGTTGCATGTTACAATCAGCGAGACTAGCAAAATGCGTTGGAGATTATCTGCCTCAATCGAGAAGGAGCAAATTGGAAGTTGGGCCCAAACTGTAGGCCTCAAGCTCAAAAGCGGCGTGTCGAGAGTTGAAAGTCCATCCCATCCCAATCGTCGCTCGCCAAGCCGACCACTCATGCAGGACTTCACTGAATGATCTCTGTATCTTGATCATTGATATTGACGAAACCTCCAACATCCAAAGCAATGGCACCAAAGAGCAGCCACGGACCTAGAGGTAAACCCAAAAAGGCACCGGTACCTGTGGTACCAGATAGCGACCATATCGTATTCACCAATAACCCAAATGCTCCAAAGCAACGGGAGAAGAACGAAGCACCACCGGCGCCCCGACCTGATGTTCGCAAAGTCATTGGCGGCGCATCTTGGACAGGGAAGCTACCAGTGAATCTGCTTTCAGAGCTCTGCCAAAGGGAGAAATGGAACAAGCCAGAGTACTCCATGCGAAAGTTACCAGGCGAGCAGGGATACCGCTCTGAAGTGACTTTGTCTGCAACGAATCCGAAGACAAAAGAGCTCACTACCCTACCACCGTTTCATTTACCCTCTACGCATGTCCATCTTGCTAACCAAGAGACTCCGCTCGAAGCACGTCATTTAGCAGCAACTTATGCCCTTTTCCGCGTGTCAAGCATGAAGAACATTCATATGACGCTTCCTCCGAAATATCGAGACTTGTGGAAAGGAGAATTCTCTCAATTGAAGCAAGAAGATGTAGCCGCAGGTCGTGCTTGGAAATATGAGGCAGACCCTTTCGCAGCTGAGGCTAAGCGACAGCAAATTCATCTCGACATGGAGAAACAGGCAGCCCAGGCTGCGAAAGCAAAAGCAAACTCTGAATCTTTGAACCTGATCATGCCTGGTCGCGGAGGACGGCCTGATCGTCAATGGGAGCGAGCCCCGAAAATTGAGATGGGTCGCAAGATCCGTGCAGATATCGAGGAACTTGTCAAGTCGAACATGATCTGGAATCCATACGGAACGACGATGTCAGAAGGACAGCGTTCTTCAATCATCAACGAGTTTGCAGACCTCGGCTTTCGTCGTAGCCACCTGGAAGAAGCAGTACAGCAATGCAAAGACCGTGAAGAAACTTTGGAGTGGTTGTTGATCCATGTTCCTGAGGATGACTTGCCACGTTGGAGCTTCCCCGAAGGCTACTCTGCTGGAATATCCTTGGCAAGTGGTGATCTCGCAAAGGAGGGAAAGATCAAAAGACTTGCGCTTGGTGGATATTCAACTGATGAATGTGCGAGAGCGTTAAAGGTTAACGATGGAGACGAAGGCTACGCGGCTCAAGAACTCCAAGACCGGCTTGTGCCGGCATTTGGAGGCGACTGCGTCGAAGCTGAAAGTAATGAGGACGTTGACGTTTGGAAGGATGAGCTTGACAGCCTTGAGGCCATATTCGGAGAGAGATTCACCTCTACAGACCGTCAGACATGTTCTATTGTTGGTGATCGCGAGACAGCGACAGTTCCTGCCATATTTCACTTTCGCGAGCCGAAAACGGGCTATCCATCAGCAGTCCCTATCATCTCTATACATGCAGAGCTACCTGCGTATATCCGCCTCAGTGCAACACGGCAGGCAGTCGAGTACGCACAATCAAACCTGCTAGGTGGCGCCATGATATTCAATCTAGTTGAATGGCTCGAGACCAATCTCCGAAGCATTTGTGAGAATCCCGGCCCGCTGCGCGAAGTCAGCCTCTCCCAATCAGACAACATGCGGCAGACTTTGCTCGAAACTAGGACATATATTCCGGCTAGGAAAAGGCCGACCGCAGTCTCCCTCAAGCTCAACGCTGGAGGGCGTAAGCCTGCTTTGAATCAGGCTCCACATCATATGCTCAAACAACGGCAAACCCTCCCGGCATGGAACAAGCAAGAAGCGATTATTGAAGCCATCCATACACACCAATGTGTCATCATATCGGGCGAAACAGGCAGTGGCAAGAGTACTCAGTCTGTCCAATTCGTACTTGACCATTTGCAATCCCTCGGCTCAAACGCGAACTTTGTCTGTACACAGCCTCGCCGCGTGGCCGCTATCAGTCTGGCTGATCGTGTGAGTAGCGAACGTGGCTCATCGGTGGGAGATGAGGTTGGCTACATCATTCGAGGTGAGTCGAAAGTCTCGGCGAGAACAAAGATCACATTCATGACTACTGGGGTCCTCTTGCGTCGCTTGAGCTCGAGTAATTCCGCAACTGAATCCGATATGCTGGACGCTTTGGCAGACATCACTCATATCTTTGTCGATGAGGTGCACGAGCGAAGCTTAGATACGGATTTCCTCCTTGCCTTGCTCAGGGATGTCATGAAAGCTCGAAAGGATCTGAAAGTGGTTCTGATGAGTGCCACTCTGGAGGCTTCCCTCTTCTCTGATTACTTCGGTGGCAGCGGAAAGGTTGGCGAAGTTCATATCCCTGGCCGCACCTTCCCCGTGACAGATGTCTTCCTTGATGAGATAGTTCGTATGACAGGGAATGGAGCTGATGACAACGACTGCATTGACGAGATGAGCGGCGATCGCTTATCTGACGGACAACGGATCCGCAGCTTGGGCATGGGTATCAATTATAATCTGATTGCTGACCTGGTCAGCAACATTGATGACGAGCTTCGCAGTGAGAACAACTCTGGTGGGATCTTGATCTTTTTGCCTGGCACTCTCGAAATTGATCGAACTCTTGCGGCCCTTCAGGGGTTGCCAATTCACGGCCTCCCTCTGCACGCCTCACTCACTCCTACTGAACAGCGACAAGTCTTCCATCCTGCTCCTGCCGGCAAGCGAAAGGTCATTGCATCAACAAATGTTGCGGAGACGTCCATTACGATCGATGACATCGTTGCTGTCATTGATACTGGGAGAGTAAAAGAGACAAATTACGACCCAACGGATAGCATAGTCCGCCTTGAGGAGGTGTGGGCTTCGCGGGCAGCTTGTAAGCAGCGTCGAGGCAGAGCTGGGCGAGTACAGGCTGGGACGTGCTATAAGCTTTTCACAAGAAATGTTGAGAACAAGATGACACCTCGCCCTCAACCTGAAATCCGCAGAGTCCCTCTTGAGCAGCTGTGTCTTTCGGTCAAGTCGACAGGCCCTGACCGAGATGTTGTCGAATTCCTGCGGCGGACCTTGACACCGCCTGATGACCAGGCAATCGACATTGCTATGAAGCTTTTGCACCGAATCGGAGCTTTGGATGACAACCACCTTACTGCGCTTGGGCGGTATCTTGCCATCATTCCAGCTGACTTGCGCTGCGCAAAACTGTTGGTCTACGGCTCCATTTTCTCTTGTATGGATGCATGCCTCACCATTGCAGCAATATTGACAGGTCGGAGTCCCTTTGTATCGCCAAGGGACAAGAGAGAAGAGGCAAGAGAAGCCAGATTAAGCTTCTCGAATGGCCATGGAGACTTGCTACTGGATATGGCCGCGTACGACTCATGGTCCGAGAAAAGCATGGCTCTAAAGTACCGGGATCTGCAAAGTTGGTGCTCAGAAAAGTTCTTATCCCAACAGACTTTGCGCGACATTTCCTCCACGAAGTCACAACTCATCAGCTCCTTGAAGGACGCAAGTATTATTCCGATGGATTACCACAACCAGAACTCTGCCAGTTACCAAGCACTGAATGAAAGGGCCCAAGATATGACTTTTCTGCGGGCTTTGATTGCTGGCGCACTTAACCCGCAGATTGCAAGGATCGAATTTCCAGACAGAAAGTTTGCTGCGGCTATGGGAGGAGCTGTCGAACTGGATCCAGAAGCAAAGACAATCAAATACTTTAGTCAAGACAATGGAAGGGTCTTTGTACATCCAAGCTCAACTCTGTTTGATGCGCAGGCGTATTCTGGATCAGCTGCATATCTAAGCTATTTCTCAAAGATGGCAACGAGCAAGAACTTTATCAGGGAATTAACACGTAAGTACTTTACCCTATTTCCTCACTATTTGCCAATAATCGAGTGCCTGCGCCTGGTGGAACACTCTTCACCACACCCATTATATGCCGGGCCTTGGACTCAATTGGCTTTGCCTGCATTAGTCTTGCTTGTACCAATCCGCCTTTGATGTACCTTCTACAATCATCCTCTCCCTTCCACATCATGATCTGTCCTAGACTTTCACACGCTGACATGGCGGATAGCTTTCAATGCCTACGGGCTTCTTCTTTTCGGCGGACCCATCGAGTTGGACACAAACGGCAGTGGTCTTCTTGTTGACGGATGGCTGCGATTGCGCGGGTGGGCACGAATTGGCGTTCTGGTTTCTAGGTTACGGATACTACTTGACGAAGCATTGCGGAAAAGGATTGACAACCCTGGCGTTCAGACAACTGATGATAGCGTTATTGCTATAGTCCGGCGGCTAGTGGAGTTCAATGGCCTAGATCAATGATGGACATTTGGATAGACCTCAAAATTGGTGTTCTATGGAAATAGACTGGTAAGAAGGCCTTTCGTAGTGGTCTCTTGAGGCTCAAGCGCTACAAAGACAGGGGTCCAGTTCACGGTTGAAGTTTCCTTGGAGCTACAATAGTTACTGCCGTCTTTTTTACCCTCATGTTCGATCCGCAAGCCGATGATCTGACATTGAGAGAAGTACATATTGGTGTAAGAATTTATCTTGTCAGGCGCGGATATTGCCAAGCTCGATGGCTTGACGCGCATCGCACTTTTGAAAAGTTACAGGCGAGCGTGCTGTAGAACTCAGGCGAGACTGTGGGATTGCCCCTCGTCCCCCCCAACATAGGTTACTATGTAGAGGCTAGAGCGCTCCTGGCAGCCGGCACGGGCCACCCGCAACGCAAGAAAGTTAGCGACACTTTTAGCGAAGCAGTGGCCAATTAATGCTTGGCCCAATATCATCGATGATGTTTAACGAGGACGAGTGCCAGTCCAGCGAGGAGCAGGCACCAATGACCTGAACTTGGCGTCCCTCGTGCTATCAACAAGGGCGCCGGTTTCGACGCGCTGCAGTTCCTCGAGAACCTTAAAAGACCAGTTCGTCCAACCCCGACCGCAAGATCTGCAATCCGCTCAAGAGAGGAAAGTGCTGAACTCCGTGCAAGAGTGTCATGAAGGCTATGCTGGAGTTTTCTGGATCGAGGCAGGGCAAACCAGAAGATCGAGCGTAACTACCATCAAATATACCGCCCGTTGTTCGATTGCTGGTCAGGACCTGGCTCGTGCTGGAAAGTGCGCATTCTCAGAGCTCGAGGACCAAGGACATGACATGGCCTCAGCCCGTAGAGGTCGCGGACATGGAGCCAGTCGAGGCGGCAGAGCTGTTTGCGCAGACTCCGAAGCTCCAAAGTGGGAGGCCAGATATGGAGACGGAGGTGGTCTTGATTTGTCAAGGAGCTTGGATATCGCGCGCTGGCGATCACATTGGCTACATCATATGTGGCGGCTACTCTGCGGTTACATCCGACGGGATAATCTTCCCGGAATGCCGCACCAAAAATTTTTTCAAGCGGGACGCTAATATCCGCTCATTGTAAATTCCATCTTACATAAGCAATCGCCAGTCTCATTTGAGATCATCAGAGTTGGCTTTCTGAGTGCCATCTAAATCTTGCCATGCAGTGAAGGTGGAACATGGCCAGACTTGGAGTCCCAGTACTGCTCCGTATTGGGGGTGTTGTGCGCTAAACAGGAAATGAGGAGACCAACACAGTTCTCTCAAGTTGTCATTCTCCATGTTCAAATTCACCCAATTCGCGGCGAATTCCACTGAAGGCAGGGACCTGCGCGACCAAGGCTCATCAACAGAACGTTGATCCCAGTCAGCTGAATGTCACTGAGCATGTCTGGCACAACGTGAATGGAAGAAGTTCGTATGCACGTTTGACTAAGTGATTCTCTTTCCCGAGCTTTCCAACTGCCTGCTCCGGAAGGCTGCCAAGCCGCAAAAAAACATGAGTCCTCTTCTCGACACCTCCCGGACCTAGGCCTCTGAAATCAAACAGCATAGTCGCCGCGGAAACGTGCTCGAACAGCAGGTAAAGGGCAATCTCGTGAGACCGCGACTGCTCGCTAGCATAGGATCCAGAGTGGTTGCTCTCTCTCTCTTTCTCACTGCTCCGGTTTCCTCCCATAAATGATATAATGGGCAGAATATAGGTGAAGCTTTGGATCAGTTAGCTCACGCTTTACCCGTTCCATAAGCAGCCGCGTCTCTTGAAGACTGTAGCCCAGAACCCGCGTGAACGGTGCGAGTGTGTACGACTCCACCCCATCCAACACCTGTGCCCTCTCATATCGCCCAATTTCTTTCATCTTTGGGTCTTTGGGCCAAACCCCGATCGGAGTCTGTCGATAGACTCCATTAGCGCCCAGGTATCTCACTTGTAGAGCCATTACAGTACCTTATATATTTCCTCCCTTACATCTAAGAATCCCGCATCCTCCATCCACTTCTTGTGCATATGCGCCACAGTCAATGTCTTTCCAATCCTTCTACCGGCTTCATACAACCCGTTAAGCAACCTCCCCGTCCACGGCGCCTTTTGAATCGTGTCGTCATCACTCCTAAAAGTCGCCTCATGCTCCACTAGCTCCAACCACCCCCCGGGCTTTAGGTTCCGATATATTTGGCCGTACAACCGCGGCCAGTCCTTAATCCCACCACCCAGCCCACGCCCGTGGATGAGGTCGAAGTGCTCGTCTGTCGGATAATTCCACTCGGCCTCTGCGTCGTCAACGTAGAACTTACAATTCGGCGGCACCCAGCCCGGTTGGATGGGACTGAGGTCCGTGCCGATCACAGTAGCATTAGGGAACTCGTCGGCCATCTCGATCGCCCAAATCCCAGTGCCAGTGCCGACGTCTAGGATCCGCTCTGGCGGAGGCCGGCCGTCGGCGATAGGGACGCGGTACAAAGCGCCGCCGAGGACGAGGCGGAAGATGTGGTGCATGAGGTCGAGGCGGTCTTGTTCTAGGTCGTCGTTGGGCAGGAGATACTCACCCTCTCGGTAGGCGTGGTAGCGACGGCCATTTTCGTACCTGTAGCCTAGGATGGAACTTGCCAGAGATGTGCTGTTTGAGCCATCTATAGAGGCGCCGAGAGCGGAGTCGACATCGCTGTGTTCGGCCTAATGAGGGCAAAGTCAAGTTCAGCATAGTTTGTTCATAAGGTTTTCGGGTTGAAGGGGCGAGCGCACATCGATTATGATAGGCGGCGCATTCAGTGCAGGACTTTGAGTATCGATGATGTTTTCGCTATCTATTACTGGCGCTTGGGTTGTAGCTTGCTCGTCAGGCATTTCAGCCATCATGAGACAGCAGATTTAGAGCTCTTGATGAACTCAACTAGGTGGATAAGAAAGAGACTTTTGCTCCCAGGTGTTATCATGGCTCAGCTTTGCACAAGCACAATCAATGCTGCAGTTGAGCCGTGCTCATGAAGGACACTCCGGGGCGTTATCCCAGCTTTGCAAAGTACAAAATCGGATACGTAGTTGAGAGTCCGTGGGGGTTGGTTCCTTCTCTTATCGGGTTGCAGTTATACGTCGCATCCCCTTTGATAATTGTCGCACCCCCCTTTGATAATAGTCGTACCCCTCTCTATGGTGGGGTATTATGACCGCACTGGCATTTTCAAATTTTCCGATCACAAATTGTCAATTGCCTACGGCATCTATGTATGAATCATCCCTCGTAACAACTCTTATGCCTATACCTTGATTTACATATGCCTGTCTACGCCTGTCACCTAGATGTACAACTACCCACGCCTGACACCTAGGTGGCAGGCGTACCCCTAGATGCCAGGCGTGCATCTAGATGATAGAAGCGGGCAGGCGTATACCTAGGTGGGCGGCGGCCACCTAGAGAGAGGCGTATACCTAAGTGCCGGGCTTACACCTAGGCGCCAGGCATGAACCTGGATGATAGGCATGGGCAGGCATATACCTAGGTGGCAAGCGTACACCTAGGTGATAGACGCGGGCAGGCGTATTCCTAGATGCCAGGCACATACCTAGGTGGGAGGCGGACACCTAGGTGACAGGCGTACAACTAGATGCCAAACGCATACCTATGTGGCAGGCGTACACCTAGATGGCAGGCGTGAACCTGGATGATAGGCATGGGCAGGCGTATACCTATGGGAGGCGGACACCTAGGTGACAGGCGTACACCTAGATGCCAGGCACGGGCAGGCTTATACCTAGATGCCAGGCGTATACCTAGGTGGGCAGGCGTGAACCTGGATGATAGGCGTGGGCAGGCGTAAACCTAGATGCCAGGCGTATACCTAGACGGGAGGCAGACACCTCGAGGGAGGCTTACACCTAGGTGGCAGGCGTGCACCTAGATGATAGGCGTGGGCAGGCGTATACCTAGGTGGGAGGCGTATACCTAAGTGCCAGGTATACACCTAAATAGGAGGCGTAGCCAGGCGTGCACCTAGATAGTAGACGCAGCCAGGTGTGCACCCAGATGCCCGGCGTTACGATAGCAGAGGTAGCACGTCCTAGATAGTAAGCGTACTAGATAGGCGTGAACTAAGGCGTACGCAGGACATAACAAGCGGATGTAGTTGGCGATTGGCAATTTGTGATTTGAATTTGGAAATGCCGGTTCGGTCATAATACCCCACCATACTCTCATACCTTTTCTACTAATCGTAGCACCCTCCCTTTCGCCTGAAGTGTAGGTATCTTACTAATCGTTGCACCTATCTAAGCGCCCATAAGAACCACGCCTGTGAGATGCATGCCCATGAGCCATGAGATATGCGCTCATGAGATGCACGCCCGTGAGACACAGGCCTATGAGATACACGCCCGTGAGATGCACGCCCATAAGGCACACGTCCATGAGATACATATCCGCGAGATATGCGCTTTATCAAGGGAGTGCGACGATTATTAAAGGGGGGTGCGACGTATAACCGCACCCTTCTTTATCGATTGGTCATGAGCTGTTACATAGATCTAGCCCTAGACAGGAAGGAGACGACTACCACCACACACCAACATTCCCTTGGCCGAGCTTAAGCAACCTGCTGCACGGAGCACACCTTAAGAGCGCCGGACCGACGCAAAATGAGGGATGTTAGTGGAGAGTTCCAGCTTCCAGCCTCCTATATTCCCACTCTGTCAAGTGTGCCCTTCCTCGGCCCTTCGACTCCTTAATGTTGAAACCTCTAAAGCGGGATTCCATCGAAGGCGAAGGCTGAGTAAATACACGGCTCAGAGCTTGGAATCCTTGCTAACGCCCACAGTGCCCTCAATCGGGTCGTCTCATTAGACGAATTCCCATCGACCAAGACCGAAGGAACAGGCTGAAGGCCCAGTTCCTCAACCTGGGTAGAAATGATCTCAACCACGAAGTAGTTGCTGTTCGGATAACAGGTTGGCCGCTTTTCTCGCGCAAGGTAAATGGCCTTGCTTCTAGGGCGGCATCGGCTTCTTTGTAAGCGTCATAGCCATACAACCATGGTTGAACTTCTGCGCAAGTCCATCGACTCGGGAATTTGCATGTCACTTCCTTTCCAAGTTGAGACGCAAATATCTCGTCCTGTTCCTTCTGCCGTGGTCCATCGGGCATGCGGAATGCATTCCTCTGATGGAATGTCTCGAGAACAATGGCCTCGCTCCGCGCCTTTTGCAATTACTCGTCCAGCTTGATGGCTTGTGGGAGTTGTAATTTCGACCCAGGGACGACATTGAGGACGATTTACCTCCGCCAGTAGTCGCAATTGTTGGCCCGCAGGCTCGAACTCATGGCCCGGACCAGGTAGGCCTTTTCCTCAGGCCCGCGCCCACGACACTACACGAGAGGCCCCTCAAGGATAACACTGATATGGACGTCGTAGTGCACGAAACGCCCCCGCGGTTTCCGGGCGAGACGCAGAGCGGTACTACTATAACTCTAGCTATGAAGACGCCCAGCGTCTATGCCCCGGACCTGGGTAAGCCAGCTAGCTACTGGGCAGGCCTTTTCGGTTGGCCCATCAGAGCCCAGGGCTGTCGACCACTGCTTTTCAGGGTTGCACGATTTCCTGATTAGTTGTTATCGCAGTGTCAAAGTAGAGCGTCCATATTAGGACTCCGCAGGCAATAAGATTTACATGGCCTAGATGTACAGATTCCCCCTACCGGTCTGGGGAAGAGTAGAGTGATCCAGGCCGCTGGTCTTGGTGGAGAAAGCCAGGTTGCTGGGTCCGGAACACTGCTCGGGAGATCGCGAATGTTCTCCTTCCGAGATGAGATCTAGCAAGGGAAGACCTTTGTTCGACGGGAGTCCTAGTCAGAGCAGAGAAACCGTATTTTCATGACTATAGCCATCGATCGTGCACCTTTGACATACCCATCAAGTTCTGTAGTTCTTTTCACATGTTCCTTGAAAGCCCATTTGCACTAGCTGGAAACCAAGGAGAACGACTTGCCCCCCTCCTCGGGTTTTCGTGCTTGCAAGGTAATTTGCAACCACTGGTGGATCTGGATCGAGCACGGAGACTTTGTTGAGTAGTGATTTCGGATTGATGTTCTCGTCCACGTCATCCCACATTAGGCTGCGCCACTGGAGTCTTTCCGCGTGTGCAGGGGGGATGTATTAGGCTTGGTGGGGCGATTTCTACAAGAGTTACCCCATAGAATTGCATCGTGCAGCAACGAAAGTCTCGTCCCGACCCATGAGGTGTCCTGAGCACCAGCGTTTGATGCCGCTAACCGTGGATGCTCTTTGCAAAAATACTTGACGAGGTTCGAAAGCATGGGAAAATCTCATACGAGAGAGACAAGCACCACGGCTGCCCAAGTCAAATATGAACTTGCTCGATCGGATCCACTTAGCACTCTGGCTCCGGCATTTTGTCAAATTTGCCGTGCGAAGATCTAGTTTTCCGCCAACATCAATATGGAAAAGTTTGGGGATCATCCTGCAGTATTTTTCTCATGCATAGGCATCGCTTCCAATTTCATGCCTTTCGCGTGCAGCTGCTCGAGACAATCAATTCTCTGCTCGTTGATCGTGTCTTGACATAAGACTGCTTAGTCCAGCCACCTGTCTCGGCCCGCCAACGACGATCCTTGGAAGACATGGACCACTCAGCCCCATCCTTTTGCTTCTATGGAGTACGGTGATTGTGCAAAGATGCATCTGTCGTGCCTACCAAAACATTACTGCCATCTCTTAACACTGCTGACGTTGCCTGCAGCCTTGACATAAAACTTGAGAAGTGGTTTTGGCACCGTGGCAATAAGCGGACCTATCGGCGAGGCAGGAGAGACCATTTCCCGTCTGTAAACCCCTCTCTTTTACATCAGGGAGCGCATTTTCAAAAGTCCAACTGCGAGTTGCCCGTCTGCCATTCACGGTCCACGAACAACCCGGTTCCCCTTCAAGATATGCAGATCCGTTTCAGGATCTCAACTCGATCGATTTCCGTCATGACAAGAGTATGAGGTAAGGCAAGGGACGGCGGGAGTATTGAGCTCACCAAAAATTCTGATTTGCTCATTCAGCTTGATGTGGTCAATCAGTTTAGTTCAATCACTTCTTCGTTCAGTGCACTTCCAGATCTGCGTCAGCTCCTTCTCCTCTTTGCTGCACGAAGTGGAGGGTGTCGGGTCGTGGGCTTCATTGGCCCACAAATGGTTGTGGCTTTATCTGCTAGTCAAGACCTATCTTTCCCTTTTCGAGCTTGCTGCACCCCCATCTTGATCAACACAACTCCACAACAGCATCATCACTTCGGAGATGCAAATCGATTGATGTCGTCGAGGTAAATGATCGACGATGACCAGAACGATCAACCGGACAAGACAAACTCTCCGAGGCTAACCTTCACCTTCTGTCCAATGGGACGTTTTAGTTCTGCCTCTTGACATCGGTTTGGGTCTTTCTGACGAGAACATTTGGCAAATTCGTGAACCATTCGCTACAGTTGGGTCGATGGATAGCCCACTTAGCAATCCCCCCTTCACGTCGTTGTGCGTTGGGGGATTCCATCATGCTTATATGCGAACAAGTCCAAGCAATCTCCCCCCAAACTTCAGAACACTCCTCTTTACCCAGTCGTAGCTTTGTCAAATTTTTGTACCCAATTCTGTGCTATCGTGAACACCACTATGGCAGCGGTCACGAAATCTGGTGAGTCCTTGCTTTTGTACTCTATAACGCAAGCTAACAACCGTACAGAGATGGCGAATGGTACTTCAGTAAACGGAAGCTTCTCATACTCCTCCAGCCTGGATTCTTCCAGCCGGCTCAACATCGAGAAGGTGACCGTGCTTCGAGAAATCACAAGCAAAGTCACTGCCTCCTGCAAACGTGAGCTCGGCGCCTCAGCAGAAGTGGTTGAAGGGGCTATTGAGGTCGGAGTTGTACTTGACTACATTGCGGCCGAGCGGCTGCGATGTATGCCCCACCCTGGCAGCAGATATGACAAAGTCCTTCGATGGGCCGAGTTCTTTGCTGCCCAGATAAGCTCCTTCTCCAACTCGGTCAGCGAATTCGTAACGTACAGCTCAGAAGCTGCACAATTGATTTGGGGCAGCTGCTTGCTATTACTACAGGTACGTGTCTTCTGATGCGACGCGCTCCTAGACTGATGAGGCTTCTAGCTCGGTGAGAGCCACGTTGAATTGCTCGAGAAGCTGTTCGGAATCTTCTACAAATTCGGTCTGAATGTTGAAGTATTCATTCAACATCAAGGGTTGCTTCTTCAGAGCCCAGCAGCCCAGAAAAGTTGCGCAAAAGCCTATGCGAGTCTGCTCCAAGTAACCGCCAATGCGACAACATATTACACCAAGAAAGCCAAAAGTACGCCCCGTTATGCTTTCCAGGCCATAGATTATACTGATGTTTTCAGATGGAACGAGTCGTCCCAAGTCTGGTGAATTCGAAGAGCTATTCGGTCGCGTGGTGGAGTTGTTCTATCACGAAACAAGCGTTGCCTCTATCGCAATGTGGTCCGTCCGCATTGCTGATCTGAGCTCATCTGGTCCGTCCAACAAGTCCTCAATCTGCCAGTTGAACTGACATATAGCATCACAGAACAAATATATGATGCCGAGACCGTCAGACGGTATCTTGCGCCACAGGATCGGGTCACACAAGCTCTCATGTCTGACCGAATTTCGTCAAGGCATCACCGCGTGGAGTTCACATGTGAATGGGCTGCAGAGCGCCTGACCGATTTCGCACGCAGCAGAGATAACGTTCTCCTCATCACGGGCAAAGAATACTCCGGAAAGAGTGTCCTATCTGGCTGGATAGTTGATCGAATGCGTAACGCCAAGGGCCGACTCGCTCATGAGGTCATCTCCTTCAGTATTGATTCTGCGCTTAAGGATCAAATGAGCCCTCTTGCCGTTCTTCAAGGCTTGTTGTTGCAAGTCTTTGACAAGAATGTTGGCGAGCTGTCTTTGTACAAGGCGATTGTCTCTTCACAGCGTGCATCAGCAGCCGGCCAACCTATTTCCGAAGTGGAAGACGCTCTCTGGGCGGCGCTCGACATAGGTCTTTCAAAATCTGGCAAGTTGATGGTTGTTGTCGACGGCATCGATCAATTTGGCGAAGTCGCAAGCCACAAATTCTTGGAGCGCCTTGAAAAGATTTGTTCGACACACGAGCCTATCAAAGCAGTTGCTCTATCGTAAGTTCTCCCTCCAATATTGTAGGTAATGCTATACTAACGAGTCAACAGCCGACCGCTTACAAAGGCGGCTCCAAAGCATATCAAGTTGTGGTCTGTCGAGCCAGAGCACACTCAAGAGGACATCGTGCATGTCGTTCATGAACGGCTCACGGCTATTCCGTCTCTCAAGTCCATGCATCGCGACCAAAAGCATACTATCGCCCACAAGATCGCGGCATCTGCAGACGGTTCGTTCACATGGGCTGATATCGCGATCGAAATTATCAAGACTGAGAAAACTGTCGTGGGTATCACCAGGATCCTCGATAGCCTGCCAAAAACTCTTAAAGGCGTTATCGACAAGCTTATGGCGACCGTCGATCTGACTACAAAGGACAGCCGCAGCGTACTAGCATGGATGCTAGCAGCACAGCGACCTCTCCTGCTGAGCGAAATCAAGCAGCTCTTTGAAGTCGATTTCACCACGATGACCTATTCGGAACGCTTCACAGATATTGAGCAAGATGTTCGCCAAGCTTGTGGAGGTCTAATTGATATCTCTGATGGGATTGTGAGATTCAGATCTTTGGCGATACGCCACTATCTCAGCGACCTTGCCGCCTCGGTCACGGACTTCAGCAACAGCAAAGATGCCAAATTCCCTTTCCACACGAAGGAAGCTAGCTATGACTTGTGTTTGCGAACCTTGGCATATGTGAAGCTCGTGCTCGACCGTCAATTTCATATTTCCACAGCTCTCCTGACCTATAACCAACTCACCGAGCTGTTTGACGAGCACATTTTTCTCGAATATGCATCCCGGTACTGGCTTGCACACTTCCGTAATTCGCCAATGTATGAGAGTACAGGCAAGCACAAGTTGACAGGCGGATTCAAGTCTTCCTTTCCCAATTCGGTCGCCCATACACTCATCGAAGCTACTTGCATACGATCACAGTATCCCTTGGTTGAGGTGTACGAGCTTCTACAGCTATCTCTAAACCTGAGAAAGACTGTGTTGGGGGAGTCAAACGAGGTCGTTCTTCAAAGCCTGATGAACGTTGCGATGATTCGACAACACTTGTCGATACAGGAGACCAACACCTACTTCTACCAAGCCTGGAAGCTCAGTCAAACTATTCTCAGCTATGACAGTGACATTACGATCACTTGTGCGCAGGGCTTTATCGACTCGATCACAACTTTCACGGCGAAGTCAACAGAAGTGGAAGAAGTTTTGCAGTACATTGTCAATATCCGGAAGCAGACCTATGGCGTTTCACATACGACCACTATCTCCTACATGAGGCGCCTTGCTGAGTACTACATTGCTGTTAAAGAGGAGGCGAAGGCTGCGACTCTTTATCGCGAGGTCTACGAAACCATGGTCTCTCGCTACGGGCACCACCATACCGAGACAGAGGAAATCTATAGACGTCTCAAGACCATGTCCAAGCAAGAGGACATACAAAAGATCGCTCAGGAACAGCACAAATCAGTGGAAAAGAACGTATCTGTTTCGGACTCCAGACGTATTACATCTACACGCGATATGGTCCAGCACTACGAGAAGGAACGGGACTATGCAAAAGCGGAAGAGACTATGGTCAACTACTGGCGCGAGATTAGCGAAGCCAGCCGGACCACCAAAGATGTCAAAGTCCAGGAGCAACAAGTTGATGCCACGTTCCAGTACGCTGACTTTTTGCAACGCCAGAAGCGGACAGATGAGGCTACAAGTATCCTTAACGGTCTGTACCTCGAGCTTGAGAAGAACACAACTTTCACCCAAAGTAAAGTTGGCTGGATCGAGCGCGTCGGGTCGCGGATGAAAGACCTGGGGGCAATGGCGTCGGCTCGCTCGGTGTACTCGTCGTTGTGGTCTTACTACAGATCAAGTGGTCAACAAAACACAAAAGAGGCGCAGTCTGTGGCCCATTCGCTGACCGAAACAGCCACTTCTTCTGTTACAACATCGACCAGCGCTGAGTCTCAAGAGGAAATTCTTCGTGAGATTCTGGAAACTTCCACCATGACGTCGACAACCACGGTGAATATCACCACGGTCAAGACTTGCCAGCAATTGATTGCTATTTACAGTCGACAAGAGAAACATGAAGCAATTGTTGAGGTCTGCCAAGATACCTTGCAACGACTGTGGCCAACAGTCTTGACTGGTCAGAAAGACGTCAAGTTACCAACACAATTCCTCACCGAATCTGTCGAGGTTGCTAACCAACTTGCACGGAGCTATTTCATTCAGCACTGTGTCGACGAGGCTTCCCAGATCTATTATAGTATCTTCCAAGGTTTCAGGAGTCTGCCAAAGCAATATACGAAGGAGCTTCTCAGGTCTGGGCACACCCTCATCACTCACTACCAGAGTGTTTACCGGCACACCGATGCCTTGGCGATCTATCAGGCTCTCTATGAAGCGCTAGTTGAGGTCTATGGAGTCTCGCACCAACAAACGATCGACATTGCATATGAGAAAGCGGATCTGGAGCGCCAGTATCGACGTCGAGAAACTCAAGCTTCTTACGAAAAGATCTACACGAGCTTGAAGGGCAATAGCGAGTTCTGTCACAAGGAGGGTATACGAGCTGCACTATCTCTCTGCAAGTTGTATGAGAAGGAGCAGAAATGGGAGCAAGCTCGAACAATCTACCAAGTCTTATGGCACACATTCCTCAAAAAGGGTCAAGAGTACGACCTTGGAGTCGAATTTGTGGACCAAATATTCGACCGATATCTATACATCATCGAGAACAAAACTCGAGCCAATTACAAGACACTTCGCGGGCTTGCTGCCGAGTATCGCGAGACCTGCATCAAATTCTATGGTGCCGAGTCGGAACGCACGTTGACCGCTAGTATGAGGCTTGCCGAGTTGGATGAGAAAGAAGAACAGCACAAGGACGAAGCCATCTCCATCTACGAATTTGTCCTCGACACTCACGAGAAGTCGAAAAAGATCTCGACTGCAGCTACATTCACCACCATTGCTACAGCCAAGCAGAGACTTGCTCATTTGTACTCTGCTCGGGGAATCACCCACGACAGAGCCCAAAATCTTTACCTTGAGGAATACGAATCAGCAAAGAGCAAACACGGCTATTGCCACAACGATACGATCTTGTGGCTGAGCCTTCTTACCGCATGCTACAAGAAACGCAACACTCCGGAGAGCAACAAGGCTGCATCTACCACGCTGCAAGATGTCTCGACAAATATCATACTCCACGAGAAAGACTCGCAGAAGCTCTACGAGTCCTCACAAGCCATTGCCAAGATATACAAGTCCCAAAATATGACTGAGATAAACGCCAACGACTTCCTCGTCGAGCTCCGTCGCCACGTGATATCGGGCGAAAGCAACATCCCCAATCTCAAGGGCAAGACGACCGATCGACGCGCTTACGTCTTCATCGTTGGCTTTGAGGAGACTATTCGAGGTCTCGAAGGCACCGGCCAATTCAGCGTGCTCATGTCCGAGCTCATGAGCGAAAGTCTTCTGACGGAAGCATATATCAAGGCGAAGAAGAATAACGCTCCTTTCGACACCGTCTTCGGTTATGGCGCCCGCCTGCGACTATTCTTGAAGAGCAAACAGCGCAAGGAAGCCGCGCGGGTCGAGGAGGAACTACTTGAAATTTTCACCCACAAGATTGTCGGCCACCGACAGGTCGACAGAGCTGTCATCAAGCAGTTTTTCGACATCGTAGTTGCTGAGTTCGGAAAAGATCAGCAAGATGTCACCGTCCTCAAGACAGCCACAGAGGCCATCCTCCGTTCCTTCAACGAAAACCAGTTCCAGCGCGGATACTCGCTTGCAGTCCTTGTCGACGCGTACATGCACCACTACGACAGCTTCCGCAGCCAAGCTAAGATCGAGACAGCGTTTAAGATCTGCCTGTACCTGACTGGCCACAGCACCCGGAAGTGTACAGATGAAAAGCTCAACCAGAGTATGCTGCACCTGTCTCGTGCCTTGCTCAAGGAGGTCTTGCAAGCTGCGAAGGCAATTCAATTGAGCCTGACCGCCCTCTCGATCGAAGAACTGAATAGCCTTGTGGGACTGCTTGGCCAGCAGCAGAATTATGATGATCTCGAGGTAAGAATTTAGATATCCCTGCCCTTCCAGACGTTCGGTCAACTAACAAATCGTTTCGACAGTGGATCCTACACGACCTCTGGACGTCACGCTATACTCAATCGTCATGGCCACCCTCCACCATTGTCACTATTGGGCGGAAGCTCATCGAATGCCGCTTCAGCATGGGAAACCGCCACGCTGCCCTCCACCTAGCAGAAGACATCTGCTACAATTTGAGAAGAGTCTGGGGACCGTTGGACAAGACCACGCTCGAGATGAGCAGCCTGCTGGCTGAAATGTACACCGCTGCTGGACAGTACGCGAAGGCTATGGCTGTGCATGAGGAGGTCAGTACAGATCAACCAAGCACCCTTGGCTTCACACCTCCCCTAATATACTGCCCCAAGCCCCAGCTGCAAAGGCAAAGCTAACATTTACCCCCACAGATCCTCAATCAAATCAACTCCGACGAGATCGACCTCGACCAAGTAACCCCCGAGGAAGAAGCCAACATCGCAGCCCGCCACCTTGACCTCCTCAAACACTCCCATGCCCGCAACGGTGGCTTCCCGGTGGACAAAGACGCAGCCTCTTACCTCGAGCTCTACCGCGCCCTCGAGTCACAGCTCGGCAGCCAACAGGCGTGGAAGACTGGCGTCTCGAATGGAGCGATCTTGACTCCCGACAAGTGGAATGCCAAGGGCTTCAAGGACACAGGCTTGGGCCAGTGGGCGAAGCCAACGAGCTTCGAGTTCATGAGTGAGCAGGAGAAGAAGAGGAAGCACATCAATGCGCTGAGGAGAACGAGCGGGAGGTATGTGAGAGGGGATGCGCAGGGGTACATGAATGGGGTAGGGCGTGCACCAGGTTATGATGAGGTAGCCTTCGCGGTTTGAATGGGACGGTTGGCGCGAAGCCCCAATGTTTCAAGCGCCACAGTAATTAAGTTGAGGAGGGCATGTTGAGGTTTGATGAAAGACATGATGCCGGCCTGCTGAGACGGGTAGGGAATCGGGTGAGCTGTTGTCAACAGAACGTGCGCACATCGAAAGACGGAAGGAACATTTCCTTTTCACGCTCATTTACAATCATGCTTGTCGTTTCTTGTGGTTTATCCAGTCTGCATGCCCCCCTTTATCTCACCATATAGCTGTCTAACTTGCAGTAAATGAGCAGGACGAAGTTGCTGTTTCTCAAAAGTCCGAAGCAAATCGCATTTGTAGATGCCAGTCAGCGATGCGTGAGAAAGTCTTGCCGCTTGAACCGGCCAGGTTCTGACCCTCACTGCGAGTGTACAAGGCACAGCACACTGCGGAGTAAGGCTCTATTACGCTAAAGGGTCTTTCAATGGCAGGAATAGGAGCATTGTTTGCAAAAGGCACACCTCAAGTGTACATTGTGCTACATCCTTTGGGATGACGAATGTGCTGAACTTCCTCCACGCTCGCACTCTGCCGAGAGAGTCTCTTTCAGCCCATGCCACAGTAGCCATATCAGGACTCTTCATTTGGTATTTTCACTGCAGTGGGCCCCCCAATCAGCCCTTACTCCCTGCAAGCCATAACTCAAGATACAGCCAAAAGGTCCCACGAAGACTCCGATTGATTAAAGTTCTCTATGGAAGGTAAAAGTGTCGTGTCATCATGTATTTCCTCGTTAATGCCTTTTTCGAAGGCTATGCTGTGTCGTATGAGATAAGAGATGGAAGTGCTTGAATTGTGAATATTCCGAAGTTTGTTCGTGGGTATTCCGGGCAACAATCCTTCGAACCCATCTCCACAGCAATCGTTGACTTTGTCTGTGAAAGCCCTGCTCTTTGTGACGACTTTGCCGAGGGTGCTCTGAACCCCCATGGAAGCGCTACCACAAATTTCATAAGATATGATGCGAATGGGGCAGGGTAATTGTTCAGCGCCCGGATCATGCCTCCCATCCCAGGTATGAAAAATTTTCGTACTGACAGAGAACCGGTGGTGCCATGATCTCTTTTGGTGTTTGCGGCCCTGGCAATTGAAAGCCTCGTTGAATCTCCGCTTCAACAAAGGCTGAAGCTCGCTTGTAACGCTTGTCAGAATATTTGTTGAAGACAGCTGCATGATGCTTTCTAGGATTGTCACAACACTCTAGGATGAGGACCAACAGTGGTAGGAGTTGGGAGAAAGTGTAGTTGGAGTAATAGACATGCTGAGGCGTCTGCAGACATTATTAGCAAAAGATCTCATACAACTTTCACATTACTCTATTGTTACTCACCCATTGACCTTTGTGTAACATTAACCGAGCAAGGCAGTGAGATCCAGCAGCTGCGAAGCTAGGAGGGCTGCCAATGAAACGTTCATCCATGACCGTTACTTCGAGAAAGTATTTGGCGAGCGTCCTGGTCTCCAAGTCGTAATCGTCTGCCTTGCTGATGCGGCGCAAGAAACTCATTGGGCCTGGCCAGCCAAGCTCGAATTGGAGCATGGTGAGCATGAATCTTTCTGCCTTCAGAATCTCATCGATAGTGTAGCCACCGTCGACCATGTATACAATCTCTTGAACCGAAGGGCAGTTGATCTCCTCATACTTAGCAGCTATGAAAATAGCTGTTGCTCCGACAAGCTGCAGTTTGCCTAGTGACACCACCTTGCAGGACAAGAAGCGATCGATGTAGTTGACACACAGGAACAGTGTTTCGGGAAGGAGATTGAATCGGTGATGAACTTGAACGAGCCAGTCCATCAGGACAGCACGCATAGACCATTGGATCTCGTGTTGGTTGTCCATGTAGTGAGCATTTGGTAGCATCTTGACCTGTTTCAAGCTGTCAGCGAGGTTACCAGGATATGGGATGGTGGAGGTTTGCATACTTCAAGCTGCTTCATGTAATCAAAGATTTCGTCCCCGTACTCAGCCACCATACTTGTGTCATAACATTCGTCTTCTATCTCTTCAGCTGTCCGAGTCGCCTCTACAATTTCCTTGGCAGCTGCTAACTCTTTCTTCACCTTCTGATTCGCGTGTGGAAAGAGGACCGTGGTGGCACCTCCCGTCGTGCTTTCACCTCGAGAACGGTATGATCGAGCAGTCACGTACCCTTCCTCATCATAGTTGTCTTCCTCCTCCTCATCCCAGTATTCCTCTGGTTCTGACGGCATTGGTTGTGGGTATTGTGAAACGATAGGCTGTGAAACATGTACAGGTGCAGCTGGTTTTGTGGCAGCCATTACATGTGCTTCAGACTTCGCCTGAGCAGGTTGAGTTTGCTTGGCCGGTTTGGTAGCAACTGGTCGCTCTACTTCTTGGACGTTCGGAATTGGTCCTTGGTAATTGCGTGTAACACCCTCCTCATCGAGGTAAATTCCATCTGATTTCGACGCTTCCGCATTACCAATCTCACTCAAGACTGCAACCGCATCGGCGGGTGCTTCGCTCACCTCGACCTGAATCGTCTCGGGGGAGGGTCCTCTGGATTCTTTCACGGGGTCCTTGGAGATCGGTAGCTCGTTTATTGATGGCTGTAGTGAAGGAATAGGCCTTGAAGCGGCTTGTGAAGGTGGGGCTATTGAGGTGTCGATTACATGTTGTGATGTCGCTGCGATAGTTTCGTCAACAGTGTCTAAGGACGGGTCTTTGAAGATAGTAGTGGTCCGTTTGGTGAGGACCTTGCGTGTGTTGGCGACTTGACTGATGGTTCCAACCTCAGCTCCCGTTTGTCTCGTCGTAGAGTCTGACGCGGCAACAACGGTCACTCCGGTCAACAACCCCTTGAGGCTCGAGACAGACAAAGGACGTTGAGCTGGTCTTAAAAACGCCGCAGACCTCTTCTCCTGCATAGGTTGTGTGGGCTTGCCTGCGACCGGCATCCCAGGCTTCGTGGGAATTGTTGAATCGTCCTTACTCGGTCTCGTGGCATTGAACGTGTTGCTGACATCCCCAAACGCTGTTCTCTTCGCTGTAGCCTTGATTCCCCCTCCTCCAAGCATTGTTGATAGGGCTGGGCTCGATTTGTTTCGCTGGTGGATTGTCTTGGCATTCTGGAAGGCTGGTGGGACATTTTCATCTTCTCGGACGCGTAGGATGCGTAGAGGGCGCTGAGGCTATGGCAGATCATTATATGTCAGCATGGTGTTGAGCGGTCGCAACATTGAGATGTGGAATGGACCACGAAGTTGCCATGAACACGAGATAGACGCGCTGATCACGGGCAGGTGCTTCGAATTTTGACAATCTGCAAAGCAAATATGACTGTAGAGATAAGAGACCAACCTTAGCATCCATGGTAGTAATAGCGGTGAAACCTGCCGGTCGGCCTGGGAAAATGCTCAAAATGCTTGAAATGCTTCTCGACGAGAGCTTGCATACCCCTAGCCAGAGTGTAGCGCTGGCTTTTGCTGGCACAGGCGGGAGACTGTGAGTTTAGCTGTACGTACCAGCTACACACCGGGACCTGAGGATCAGTACTGTCCCAATTTGCAATGAAATCAAATACGAGTGTTAAGCGTGCACATGGTGGAGTCGAAACTTGATGGCATGTTTAGATGCAGCTCTTGGAGTCTGTCAACAAAACAAAGGCGCTAGCACTAGCTCCCGCGTTTGAAAACTAGTCGCGGCAACCACAGTTAAGCTTCTTTTACACGGTCGCGTCTTCCACGACCTCCATCTTTTCGAAACACAGACAATATCCCACCACGCGCGAGATTTTATGGTATGGCTGACATGGCCACCTAGTTAGGAGTACTCACAGATATCATTCCGGTAAGTTGATTGATTTTGAGACACAGCGTCAGGACGGAGAGTCAAACATAGCATATGACATCATAATAAGCAATAGCGACACGAAAAGTCGCGCAATCACGTGATCTCATTGTGAGCTTCCCTCCCTGGATAGAGGTATCCTCGAATCACGACCTTCCCGACAGTATCGATTCCCACTGATCTACGATGCCTCTGACTGTTTGCCCATATGTCGCGTGACTCAGGTGTATCAACTTCCTCTGCTTACGCATCACTTTGTTGGTGGTGACCCCTCTAGGAACCTGAAACGGTGCGATGGCCGCAAAAGTAACCGCCTGCGGCAGCGCTCCATGTACCAATGGCTGTCCCATGATGCTGTATTAGTATGAACCACCAACCTATCATTGTGCGTAGACGTGATATGCTTTGTGGCCCACATTCAGCTTATCATTTTCCGCCTCCTCATCCAGAAGGTACAGATCACGCCATCAACAGTTCAGTTAGAATCATCGATGCTTGGGAATCTATTGTTCCACGATCCTAAAAGAACTTTGGAACATCTTTCACCTTGCAGCTGATCACGAGGAAGATTAAATGCTGCTCGTCCACCTCGGGAGATCACAAACGTGATCTCAAATTTAGGGCGAGATTGTTGGAATTTCTTGCAGTGCCGCACGCCAAAAAGCGGAATGATGCTCAAACATTATGCACATGCCATTTACAGCTCACCGATGGCTATATCTCCATTCTTCTGTTTCTCTTGCCAGCTACGGTTTCCGTCAGTGCTGAGAGCTATTGCTACTATACCGCGTCGTTTCGCCTCCGCCCCAAAGAGGCCAATCGGCCATTCTTGCTTTACGGCAGTTGGTGGTCACGGCGGGTTCGGATGGAAATGGCTACTTCGAAAGCTGGGATATTCGGGAATAATTTGAAGGTTAATAAGCGCACCTAAACTTCTCAAGTTGAAGCGTAATAAGAGTGTGCGAGTCAGACTAATCATCCGGCACGTTCGAAAGCTACTCGCCATCAAATATTCACCCTTACATCCCTAGCCCCTGTCATTTGCGTGACTGGCGCCATCGGTTTGACATCATGACACATACATCATAATGTTGGAGTTTCTCCGATACCCTGGTACACGAGCTCGAACTTGATACATACAGAATGAGTTTGTTCTGAGAATTGATTTAATGAGTGGCTAATGTTGTCTACGTCTGAGAGTTTGTGGAGCGAGCGCGGAAGCATCTAGACAACTTGGCCAAACACGAAGATCTTTGTTTGGTGGCATTGAGAAATATGCGCTAACCTTGCAGCCAACGTTTAGTTTTGTCTCGAGATTTCCGATCCTATTGAGTCCAATGAGAAAGCTTGTCACAAAAAGTGCAAACGGGGCATCCTTGCGGGCTGACTTTGATGAGGCGCTCCGAATGGTGCACTTCCGTGGCCTTTCGGGTGATGCTAAGCGGGCGGCATCCATGACTTTGCGCCAACCCGCTTCCAAGACACCCAACGGATTGGCTCGAATCTCCAACCCGTCAATCACAAGCACGGAATGGTCTACTTGTTTTACTCCGCTATTACGGCGAAAGGCGACAACTCGGCCACCCCAAAAGCTCATGCAGACCAGCGCATAAAACGGCGCATCAGCTTGCATTCCAAGCCTTCACTGACTGGCAATGGATGAGGGGTCACACAACTGCCGGGGCATGCCCTGGACCAGACCTGGCGACAACTTCATTTTTTCTATCACGCTCTTACCAGCCATTTTTACCATCTACTTTTTTGGAGACGAGCCCTTTGAGTTTCTAGATCTACGCAATCCGGATATATAGATGTGGACATAAACCCCCCGATTGCCCATGACATGGCCCCTTGAGCGAAACAGGGCTCTTGGAGGGTATTCATCAGCGCCGTGATTTATCATAGTAGATTGCTTCAAAATGATATTGCCTTCACTATAAGATCTTTTCACATGTATCATGTAGTTTGACCACTCTTTTAAAGTCTGCGGCCTTGTGCGACGCCGTACTGCGCTGCTATTCGGTGGAGCTGGGGCCATCCCAAGGTTTCACTTTTGACTGGCCCGCTTCGCACCTTGCTTTCTTCCTCACCCACCTCATACCTGTCTCTCGCCAACATTCCTCCTATCTCATCTCTGGCAGAGACGACGTAGTATCAACCGACTTTTGTACCCAAACTTCATTACCTTCCTTCGCTCTGCCTCCCACCCGCTGTTCCCATTCAATTCGACAGCTGACTGTCCATGCCTGACAGCCGGATGCCGGCAAGGGAAGCGAGAATACGTTCTTCATTTGTTTGACATATAATCGAGGAAACAGGTTCGTCGTCTTCTTGTGAGTGCATCTGCTTGCCTAAGTATTTGTACAGTGAGTAAATTTTGCTCTTGTTCTCTCGCATAGCGCCGGTCGTTTCGACTGCGCTTATCCACCAGCTGGCGCCCAGGTGTCGCCATCCTTCCAATCTAACATATCCCTTCGGTTATCTGCATTCATAGCACCATTGATTGTCGCTCAAGCAATTGCTAACGATTTGAATGTGTACAGATTCGAGTAGTGTCCTTGCACGGCCTCGTCTCCTTGTCTTCCTATTTGCTCCATCGGGGCCCCCCCCAAAGCAGCATCATCAGCGTCGGCACAATCATCTGAAGTATTGAAGGGGTCATTCCAAAGCCTCAGTACTCAATGGAGGTGTCTAGCCTTTTGACGGAAGAGCCCTCACCTTATCAAAGACAATCCGACTCTTCCCATCGTATGCGGTCTAACGGTGTCTCTCGCACCTCTCAAAGCTCGGCCTCAACCAACAACCTTCCTAAAAAGGTTGCATTTGAGCTGTTACTAGATGAAGGATCTAGAAGAGCACGCATTCCCATGCGTGTTCTGATCAATACACATGACACAAGTGAATCCATCGTTACGACGGTCAAAAATTTCTATGGCATATATGAAGGCCATGGCGTCAGCTTCGAAGACGAAAAAGGCCGTACACTGATTGCGAATTACGAAAACTTTTCCAACGACATGCTCGTCTACGTACGCACAGTGGCAGACCATCAGCCTCCTCCAATCCACGCATATCAGCTCCCACAAGGACTTGAAGCGCAAAGGAAAACAAGCCTGGCAGAGCCATTCCACATGCTGCCTCCTCAACCTACAGACCACTCTCACTCGCCGTCTCGACCTACTTCGAGGCTGGCCAGGAAAAGAAGCGCATCGCCTCAATTCGGGCGAGGGCGTCGAAGTGCATCTCAGCAGAAATCTGGAGTGGTGTCGAACACTGCTAGCCGAGGATCCAGCGCTCACGGTAGCCATCGTGAGGATGGCTACAGCGACAGCGACGGTGGCCAAAGCTCTCTCGCTGGCTCAAAGAAGGCAAGAAGTGAACAATTTGCCAGCGCAGAGATTAGTCTCGAGAACGTCCTTCAAGATGGTCGTAGAAAGGGTCCAAGTTTTGAGAGCTCGGTAAGTTGCAGCGAATTGTCTAAGCGTCAGCCGCTGAAATAGGCTGACAATTCAACAACAGGAACTCCCACTCTTTGTACCTCCCCAAGTCCCTTTGACGACTTCGATCTCTTCGATCTCTCCTCAGCGACGCTCCATACCCCAAGAGGGGCCATCTCCTTTTGCTCGACCAGCACAGAAGCTGTGGCCTTATCCTCCTCAGCTATTGCCATCCCCACAGCACAACGGCTACAATGAATCACCATACAATTTCGCTTCGGCTTATACTGCCCCAAACACAGCTCCCTCGATTCCGCAGCACGGACATCGGCTACGTGATAGGTCACAAACACAAGGAGACCCACAATCTCGAAGAGTTGGTTATATTGGTCAGGGTGTGCTCCCAACACCCGACCCAACCGTTGCAAGTTGCATCTCCGATGAAGATGTAGCTCGTCAGTTGATCGCTCTTGGTGATGCTTCCAATTTTTCTCAAGGGCGAACATCAGCGTCGACGTTGGAGGATACTTTTAGCGGAGCTGCTGATGCTGCATCCTCTACTGGTGCCACGAGCGACAGCGAGGAATACAGCGAAGACGACCTTGGCCTTCCTGACCACAAACGTGTCCGTGAATACAGCAGAGATGAAGCGGACGACGAGTACGATCGTGATGCTTTAATCAAGAGTGAATACGATGACTACGACGGCCCGCCCAAGACAAAGAAGATCAAGACTAAGATGTTTGATGGTGCGTCAAGCCGTCGAGCGCTTAAGCCGTCATCATCAGGAAAGAGCAATAAATTGAACAAGGGCCGTGTAAATCCATTGCCGAAGGCATCAAAGGCATCAGCAAGCCTTGGCCTAATGAAAGCTCCTACAGCCCCAAGCGGCAATCTAGCGCAGCCTCGGAAGACCTCTTCTTCATCAGCGATCAACTTTCAACATCAGCTTGGCGCTGACGAGGAAGACTTGTCTACTAAGCCGCGCTGCCAGCGTTGTAGGAAGAGTAAAAAGGGCTGCGATCGCCAACGACCCTGCCAGAGGTGTAAAGACGCTGGCATTGGCATTGAGGGCTGCATCAGTGAGGATGAAGGCAACGGGCGCAAGGGCCGGTATGGACGTCACATGGGTGTGACCGTCAAGAAAGACGACATCGTTGGCGATGAAGGCTATCAAGCGGCCAGCGATATGATGTCAGGCATGGCTGGCATCGAAGCCAGCTCGGACAAGAACAAAAAGCGGAAGAGGTAGTCTATGCAAAACCTCCCCCACTCTGTCCGCCGCCTGCTTGTTGCTTTCGCGCATGGACTCTTCTGTGGTCGGCAGACTAGAATATGCAGTGGGCGATTTTGGATACAGCTTGTCAAGGGAAAAGAAGGGGTTTCCTTACTTTATTTTGACAGTATGATGTTTACTGTGTTCTTCTGCCTATTCTCGCATTGTTTTGAAAAGATATTTATGACTCTGGGACGTCTAAAAATGGTCAGGCAGGGAAGAAATTGTACATGGTGAACTGGAAAGGAGTCAATTAGTGGTCTGTACTGTTGTTGAAATGAAAGTACTTTTGGACTTCAAAACTACTGCTACTGCTACTACTACAACCCAGCTCTTACAAGCCGTGCTTTACAATATCGTTTCACCAAGATTGGTGTAAAAGGTCGTAAATTTGCGACCGCCCGTAGATGTTTCATAATGACCTACTCAAGCCCAATCGTGAGCCTACCTAGGGCGGGGACTTGCCCTCGAGAGCACCGTTAGTTAGTCTTGGCGTTCTCCAACTCTACCAAAATTTCCCCATTTTCGTAATTCGTGAACACTCGGGCTCGTGCCCCCACCTTGCTCCCAATTCAAAAGGTTGTGACTCCTAAAATCTACTTTCATTCGGATTTATCTTCATTAACTATCAGTTCGTGTGCGCTGCTATCAAACTAAGCCGCCGTTGAACTCCGCAGCACTGACCGACCTCAATCATCTCGCCACCTACAACCATTTCCTTACTCGACCAACTCTGCAAATCTACATCGCACACGGCCCTTTGACCTTCAAACTCGTACGCTGTCGACCATGGACCCTGCACCTGACCCTCCTGCCCCGCCACGCAAATTCCAGACCCGTCGGGGCGTTCAACGCACCAGCAAAACAGACCGTGAAGCCTTTGCACGTGCAGAGGAACAGCGTCAAGCTGAGGCGCAACGTGAGGCCGAACGGGCTGCCTCAGCTGCAGCTAGGCGAGCATATAACCCGCGCGGTCCCGGTCGAGGTGCACGGCGGGGCAATGCAGCCGAGAGAATACAAAATGAAAACAGTGGTGGCGTTTTCGGAGCGGCTGTGCCTGTGGTGGGCGTTGGAGCAGGGCGGGGAAGAGGAGCTGCAAGAGGAAGGGGTGGGTTTGCTAATGTTGAGGGTCTTGTCGGTGTGAAAGAGGAAGTCTCGGCTGAAACTTTGAATGCGAGTCGAGAGGAGGAAAGGCCTGGAACTAAGGGAGACGCTGCCCAGTCGAGAGCTTCAATAAGAGGTGGCGAAACGAAGCCTACAACTACTAGCGCTAATGCTACGATAGAGCGAAAAAAGATCGCCAAATCTATGAAGAAGGATGGTCCACTCATGTTATCGTCGGATGAAGAAGGCCTGGAAGAAGATGGTCCGAGACGGGATATCGAGACCATTGAGATATCTAGCGATGAAGAGGACGACGCTATTGTTGACGAAGATAATGAAGGACCGGTATCTGCGACGGCGAAGGGCAAGCGGCGAGAGAATCGAGCTCGAGCTCCAAGGGTGAAAATGGCATTACGACCTGTTCGTGCGCCGAGAGAAACCCGCGCGACGCATGAATTGGATGTGTTCTCGAGTCGCAAAAAGGTGCAAAGGTCTCTAGGGGACAGGGGCAAGGCCTACGAAGTTGATGATGAAATCGGAGGTGCGCTAGTTGTCGACGACGTTATGGATCTGGACGAGCCAGGGCTGTCGACAGACTTCTCACTTCAAGGCATTGGGGCACAAACCAAGAGCAGCCGGAAAAAGAATCTTTCAGCAAAGGACAAAGATCCTAAACTTGCATCAGAGACTATCGAGGAACGTGCAGAGCGGATGCGCTATTCTGAAGACGTGCGTAAGATACGACATGAGCTCTCGGCTGTGCATCCAGTGATGGCACCATCGGACGACTTTGATATGACAGAGCCAGCTCGTGTGGATCGGGAAATGTCTAGTGGGAGGGAAGGCAAGATATATCTGTTCCAGTTCCCACCACTGACGCCGATGCTAGTTGATCCTGCGCACAAGGACGATGTGGTGGAGATAAAGCAGGAACCTGGTGCCGAAGGTACACAACCAGATGGAGCTGCTGGTGCTGGTGCTTCTCCAGTGCAGAGCTCCAGTAAGAGCAAAGAGAAAGAAAAAGAGAAGCCACCACAGATCAAAAAAGAAGATAATGATTCGAAGGAGGAAGCTAGAGCTCAGATCGCGCCTGCAGCTGAGACTGCGAAGATCCTGACTGCTGATGGCGCAAGACTCCCGCCTGGCTTTGCCGGTAAACTGAATGTACACAAGTCTGGAAAGGTGACGCTCGAATGGGGTGAGACGAACATGGAAGTCAGGTGGGGTAGTGAAGTGAACTTTCTGCAAGACGTGGTACTTGCTGCGGGGGATGATGGTGTTGATGCTAAGGTGGAGGAAGAGAGGAGTGCGTTTGCGTTTGGCCAAGTGCAGAAGAAACTGGTTGTCATTCCGGACTGGCAGAAGATCTATGAATGATTGGCAAAACGATGAAAGGGGTTCTGACCATAAACTTGGGGGCGCACGGGAAAGATGGTCTAGATTTGGTGGGATGTATGCATCGATTGATACCCAATGTGCATGGCTACCGGCGCAATCAAACAGCTCTGAGTTATGAAAATAGACGATCAGTGCATCATAGTGGACTAGCCATGAGTTGGCAAGTCTATTCAGCTCAGGATATTCCAGAACTGCTCTTCAAAGATTCGAGACCCAAAACTTAGCACTCGACAGTTGCTTTGTTCGATCCTGTTCATCCTTGGCGGCCGACATGCTGCGCAGGTCTACTAAAGGCTGCATAGGTATGTCTGACAGCTCGACATCGGATAGCATACAACTGGTATTAAGACAATTTCATGATTGGTTCACAAGGATTAGAAATGTAGTGGTGCTCTGAATTGAAATCGCTGAAAGTTGATTATGTCTTGCATCATTAGTAGAATCTTCTTCGCACGCCAGCACAGACTCCCTGGAGTCCCATCACGACCCGACGCGTACCCGTTGCCAAGCACCGCTCACCTAATTAAAGCTTAGGTGATGGCTGGGCACCTGATTGGGTCGACGATCATACTCCTGCTCCTTTTGGGCTCCACCTGTTTGACTCCTCCCCGTGCCAACATCCTGCATATTCAAGTCCAGACCAGACGCGCAAGCAGTTGCTATTGCTACCACAGGGTCCCTCACCCATATATTGCAGTCAACACCATTGATACCAAACCACCCACTGTTTGTTTACGTCCGTCGACCGAAACAACTTACGACCTGCAGGACGCCGTCGCTGTCACATGGTGGCACTTATTATCTCGGTCCAACTTGCAACCAGCCCTCTCCACCAAGAGTTGGGTTGCTACAATTTCGCACAGTCTCAATTCAATTGAGTGCCTACAAAATACATTGTGTCACGGCCCGAAGCCACAGACGCCATCGCGTTCACGAAAATCCAATCCTACCACCACTCATCAAGATGCGGCTCCTCAATCCAACCTCAGCGTTCCTCATTTCTGCCCTCGCTTCTACAACCGTCCTCGCATCCACAGCTCCTGCAAGCACCTCAGCATCAGCAACACCAATCCTCCCCTTTTCTGAAGATGATGCTCAGCTCGTCGAATACTGGTCTCCGATCTCTACCATCACCCACCTTACCTCTCCTACCACAGGTGCAGACACAGATGCATATTTAGACCACGACCTCCTACGCCGCGAAGTCGTCACAGGTGCTCCCGCGGCCCAACCTACCAACCCTACCCAACTGTCCCCCATCACTACCGTCCAGGTGAATCAGATAGTCAACGGCGTTGCACAACAAGTTGAGGTAGTCTACACACAGCTCTTCTCCGCTGTCCCAGATCAGGGTTTGGCGCCTGCGAGTGGGTCGATTGGGCTAGGAACTATTCAGGGCGAGATTGGGGTTGTTAGAACAGGGAGAAAGAGGGAGGCGATGCCACAGCCTACAGGAATCGCAGATATTATGATGGATAGGAGGACGCCAATAGAAGGAAGAATGGTAGACGATGCGGTTGTTGTAAAGAGGGAAGAATACAATCAAAGAGTGGAGAAAAGGAGCCTTGCTGGAAAAGTAGATGCGAATAGTGCGGGAAGTGCATTGGCGCTGCTTGTTGCTATCACTGTTATGATCGTTGTCTAAGAGCTAGATGCTATGGACAGATGGAGGCTTGTAATGCTAATGATGTGCATCGAGATCCTTGCGAGTTAGTCAAGCCCAGAAGCATTCCCCTGCCTGTAAAATGCCAGCGTACTGTTCAAGTTTGCTCGTTGAGCCCTTCCTCTTTGAAGTAGGTACCCTTCGGCGTCATACGTAAATCCTCCTATGGATGTCTTTGTCCAAGATGTGACCTCACGAGGAAAAGATTCAGTGTACAAGTTGGCGGATGATAATGCAGTCTACTAACTGTAAGCTGAGACCAAAAGCTCCACCATCGCACCTGAACGACTGGTAACACGCCTCACAGATCAACAGGTGGCTTTGCACGCCTCGAGCGGGCCCAACGACTCCCGCAGACCAAGGGAGGCTGATCTGGAAACTTGATCTAGCGTAAAATCTGGATTAGGTGGCGCTCAAATTTAATTCACGCCTCTCATCGAAAAAGCCCTCTGTCGGTTGATTGAGGCGATTTCAGTGTGACGGTTTCGCAGCCCCTGCATTTTCCTTGCCGGATATCCACTAACGTAATTTGGTGACGAGTGCCGCTGCCACTAGTGACGACCTCGGCGACCGCCATATGACGAGGCCACCCCGTTGGAGATGGGTTTCTCTGCCTGAGGCTAAACCACCAGTCATTTACGGATACAGCGAGAGCAGCTATCGCTTTCAGCCTTCCAAGGCTGACAAGCCATGCATTACAAAATGTCCCCTCTTCGGCGGCCAGCCGGTGCCCGCACCTGTTGTTCTACTTCAATCCATCTTGAGACCGGACAGAGATGGACCATCTGTCTCCAACGTCACTGAGGCGTGCCCCATCTTTTGAGACCTTCCACCTGGAGCCTTTGTCAAGGGCTTTGACCATCGCCAATGATGGCTATGACTACACCGACGCCGGAGTGGCTCCAGAAGACGCACCTACTACTGGAGGGCAAGGTCGTCAGGCAGAGGGCATCGAGCCGACCATTAGAGCTCCAAGGCCAATTGCACCGCCATATAGGGAGCCTGACGACACTCTTCGCCTTTGGACGAGATGGATTGATGGCGCCTGGAGACCAAAACTGCCTGACGAGGAATCCGCGGCGGGGGGACCGTTGCAAATTACCCCGGGCGACACCGCAAATACAGCACGCAAGACCATGGACTTAGAAATCATGCACAACTGGACACAGAAAATGGAACATGACGAGTCATTGTTCTACCTAAATGTGGTTCGTCGTCCTGCGACAAATGCTCAAAATGCAGCCGGTATGAGAAAAACACCCATCGAAGGACACATCAGGTGGATGTAAGGAGGACCTCTCCTGGGCGTTTGGCTATTGCTAATGGGATGGCCAGTCACTCGGAAGAAACGAGGATGGCTCATGCAAAGTTTGAAGTATGTGTCTGATATTTTCCGTGGCATGGCAAGCTGATGGTTTAAGGATCTTTTCTCGCGATACGTATCGAAACACGTGGATTCTGGTGTCAAAGACTTGACTCGACGGTTGCTGAAAAGAGTCTGGGCTACCGACGAGAGAGATTTCATCGGTGGTAAATTTCTGATCCCAGGTGCGACACGTTACGATGGCCAATCGAAGAACGCCGACGAGAAGCCTTGCACGTTTTTCAACTTCCCCTATTTCTCAGTGGAGAGACCACACACCGGGACACAGCCACGAGGACAACCGGCAAGTGGCAACCTGGAACACCCCGTCCGCACTTTGCTCCAGTCTCGTTACCGTCTGGAGGCGACTGATGCTAGAGACCGAGACCAGTCTATCACCAAGTTGACTCGTCGCGAGGTCAACACATGCATTCGGCCGTCGTCTAACTATGCTGGACAGAATGTACACCATCATAAGTCGAAGCCAATAATCCACGTTCCACAGCTGTGGTGCCTGTCATTAAGCGGAGATGTCATTGTAACGAGTGGGTGTATCAGCGAAACTAACTTGCGAGGTTCTTCTGTGATGACAAGAGAGACCAATGTTCAAATGCCTCAACCCGGCCGTGGACCTCCGCTTGTGAGAATCCTCCTCGAGCATTCTGGCAAACAGCAGCCGTTTTTATATCCTACCGACCAATGCGATTGGTGGTTTGGCCTGCTCAACAAGCAGAGACAAATCCTGAGATCCCTGGGCGATGGCAGTGATACCGAAGTCAAATTTGGTGAATACAAATTTTACACAGTGTCCGAGGCCAGTGGTGAGCGTCTCGTAGACATCCACAACTGGCATGATACACTGAAGAAGGAGAAAAGCGAAAAGCTAGACCTATGGATCAGACGTGCTGTCCCCGATGTCACAGTCACGGAGGATGCGAGCGATGGAGTAACTAATGTTGGAGGCACCACCGATCATCCGGACCCCCAAAATAGCGAAGCGGACTCGTCTGCCGCAACGTTGGAAGCGTCGGTAACGCAATCAAATCCTGCAGTGTCAAGTGTCGCTCAACCGACGCTCACATCCGCCTCAACTCTTGGTGGGACAATCACAGCATCGCCCTCCGAAGATGCTGGCGACAGACCAAATACCAGCTACGTTCTTTCTGAAGCAGCTATTCAGCCATTTTTCGAGTGGCCGTTCCTGGACGATGAGGGTAAACTGGACAAACATTTACCAGAAGACAAAGCCAAGGCATGGCTGAAGCGAATACATACAACCTTACAGGTCAAGTTTGGCACCCTGATTGAGGAAGTACATGCTAGGGGTGTGGAGCCGGCCGAGGCACTCTCCGCTCAAGCAACAGCCAACACTAGGCAAAGGAAGATCCACCTTTGTTCCTACGCAGACGCTTGCGCTCGACTCAGGCGGCCTGAAACAGGCCAGAGCAGACATATTACTGACATGAAACGCCTCTGCGTTGAGGCTGAACTGCTCTTTCAGCTTTTCGTTCCTGTTAAATCACAGCCTGCTTCATATCGAGGCAACGCATCACATCGAAGCAGTGCATCACAGTCTCATACATCCCAACCACCTCTGGAAGGTAACGGAGCGAAAAAGGATTTAGATTCCGGGGCCATTGGACTATATTGGGGCGTGGTGGATGCTCTGATTTTGGTAAATTCCCTCATCCGCATTTGCTCATTGCTCAGTTTACCTAATCTGTTGC
>Ga0335072_10000219_pt1 | contig 124318 bp, 105 predicted proteins | sample Lox_Sample_21_FD_206725 | JGI IMG/M metagenome (GOLD analysis project Ga0335072, IMG submission 206725) | Soil microbial communities from Loxahatchee National Wildlife Refuge, Florida, United States - Lox_Sample_2.1 | ecosystem: Environmental > Terrestrial > Soil > Wetlands | place: USA...
CCCGAAGGAGCTACGTACACTCCATTCGAATTAATGGTCCCGGCGCTGGCCGACCACGTGACGCCCGAGCCGTTGGTGGCAATCGACGTGAACTGCACGCTCTGGCCGGTGCCGATGGCCGCGAATTGCGGGCTGATCGCTACGTCAACCGGCGCTGACGAACAGCCGGCCGCGAGCAGGATGAGAACAGTAACAAATGGAAATAGAAAAAGGACACCCCTGCCCTTGCCAACTTCTCGGATCATCTACACCCTTTCCAGGTCTAATGTAAGAGGCGTGTGCTGGGAAACCACCTGCCTCTCCCCCGCGCGGCATTATACTCGAACACCCAGAAAAACTAGCAGGAGACTCTACAGGAATCACTGTATAAGGAGACAAACTTGCTGTATTTTCTTTGCAGATACCGCTCGTTCTATAATTTTCTGGCTCGCATTGTTTCCTGGGTTGCTCCGCCTCTAAGCGGTGAACGAAGCTTAACTGCATACGTGTCGGCTTAATTTAATAAGGACGGAATGCCAAGAGTCTTCGCCAGCGTATTAATTGACACCTACAATCACGAGCGCTTCATCGAAGAAGCGATTCTCAGCGTCTTGCAGCAGGATTTTCCCGCAACCGACCGCGAAATCCTCGTTGTCGACGATGGCTCCTCGGACCGCACTCCGCAAATCCTCGCCAAGTTTGCCCCGCAACTTCAGATTCTGCGCAAGTCCAATGGCGGCCAAGCCTCCGCTTTCAATTTCGCCATTCCTCACTGCCAGGGCGAGATCGTCGCCTTTCTCGATGGCGACGATTGGTGGGCCCCCAACAAGCTTTCTGCTGTAGCTGCCGCCTTCGCGGATCATCCCGCGGTCGGTCTCGTCGGCCACAGTATCACCGAAGTCCTGGCCGACGGCACCCGTCGTAGCGAGTTGGTTCGCGACCATCCGCACTTCCGCATCGATTCCCCGGACGGAGCGCGTATCTTCCGTCGACGCAAAAGCTTCTTGGGTACCAGTCGCATGGCCTATCGCGCCGAACTTCTTCGCCGTATCGGCACGGTCCCGGAATCGCTCGTTTTCGAAGCCGACGAGTTCCTTTTCACCTTAGGCGCGCTCTTTTCCGAAGTTCTTTTGCTGCGCCAGCCCCTCACCTTTTATCGACTCCAGGGCCAGAATCTCTATCAATTCTCCACCTATGACCTGTCCTCGCTTCGTCGCAAGCACACCGTTCTGCTTGCGCTGGCCGACTCCCTCCGCCGCCGCTTCGCCGAAGAGCAACTCCCCACGGAAACCGCTCACATCATTCTGGAAGCCATCCAGACCGAAGCCGACACCCTGCGTCTGGCCATGGGTGAAGGCTCCCCGCTCGAAACCTTTCGCACCGAGCTGCGCGACTACGACCTCCATCATCCCGAAGTTTCCCTCTTCCGCCGTTTCTTGAAATGCTTCAGCCTCATTCCCGCTCTTTTCCTCTCCGCGCGTAACTACAACGCCCTGCGCCGCTTCTTGGCATCTAATTCTTTCTACCGCAGGTTCCGCGAAAAGTTCTTTCCTTTCCATCGCCCGGACCACGTCGATCGTTCCGGCGGTTGGAGCGTTTGATGGCCGCATCTGCGCCTCCTCCACTCCCGCCCCTGCGCATCCTGATGGCTGCTCCTGTGCCCTCTCGGCGTGAAGGAGGCAGCGCCATCATCGCTTACCATTTGGGCCGTGAATTGGAGCAGCGCGGTCATTCCGTCAAGTTTCTTTTCCAGGAAGATCTCTTCGGCAACGATCGCGTTTCCCCACGATTCAGCGCGCTTAGTTTTGCCCGCCGTTTGGACCGCTATATTTCCCGCCATCGCAATGAATTCTCGTTGGTCAATCTTCATGCTCCTGCCGGCCTGTTTTATGGGGCGCGTCGCCATTGGTTTGCCTCGCCCGGTCTTCCTCCCTGTGTGATGACTCTCCACGGCCTCGAGGAGAGGCGTGTCCACGTGCAAAGCCGGGAGGCCCGAAAAGGTCGCGCTTGGAACTTCGACTGGAAGAATCGGCTTTGGCACCGCTTTTACACCTTCCCACTTTATCGCTGGACCATTCGCACCGCCGACGGCGCCCACACCTACAGCCGCGATGTTTGGAACATTCTGCAGCTGAAATACAACCTCGATTCACACCGTGTGGCCTACATTCCCAATGGGGTGGAGCGCCGTTTTTTCCTTCCTCGCCACTACGATTCTTCCGGTCCCTTAAAACTTCTTTACGCCGGCACATGGCTCGATCAGCGCGGCATTTTTTATCTTCGCGATGCTCTGCATCGGCTTGCGCCGCAACTGCCTGGTCTGACCATGACCTTTGCCGGCTGTGCTGTCCCTCCCGAAACCCTCCAAGCCTTTTTCGGGCCCGCGCTTGCCTCCGTGGTTGTCGTGAATCCCGTTGTTCCCTCGGGACAGATGCAGGAACTCTTCGCTGCCCACGACGTTTTTCTCTTTCCTTCCCTGATGGAGGGTCTCCCGTCTGTTCTTCTGGAGGCCATGGCCTCGGCCATGCCCGTCATCACCACCGAGACTTGCGGCATGGTGGATGTGGTCGAAAACGACTTCAACGGCCTGCTGGTTCCACCCGCCGACGCCACTGCCATCGAAGAAGCCGTCTTGCGCCTCGCCGCCTCCCCGGAACTCCGGCAACGTTTGGGCCAGGCCGCGCAGCAGACTATGTCACGTTATACTTGGGAACACTCCGCCCTCATGCTTGAAAAATTCTTTCGGCAAATTATCGCCAGCGAAGGGCACATGTCCGCATGATCACCCTTGGTCTGAACTATTCCCAGATGCACGATTCGTCCGCTTGTCTGGTGCGTGATGGCGAACTAATCTTCGCCGTCGCCGAAGAGCGCATCAGCCGCCTCAAACACGATTCCCGCTTTCCCGCCCTTTCGATTCGAGCCTGCCTCGATTTCGCCAAGATTCGTCCGGATCAAATCGATGAAGTCTGCGTGGGTTGGCAAACTCCCTCCTCTACCTACGGTCATGACCTCAAGCTTTTCGCCACTGGCCAGTGGCCCATCAGCTACATGAACGTGCTCAATTCCACACGCCATTTCGCCAGCATGTGGCACCAGAAGGGCGGCGCTAATCCGTTTGCCCAGCAGTTTAGTCCCTCCAAAGCCCGCTATCGTTTCGTCGATCACCATTTGGCTCACGCCATCAGCGCCTACTCCTACTCCGGTTTCGACGATGCCGCCATCGTCGTCATGGACGGCCGCGGCGCTTGGGAAGCCACTTCCATTTGGCACGGCACCAAGGGCCGCGTTTATCCCGTCCTCACCATCGACTGGCCGGATTCTCTTGGCCTGTTTTACGCCGTCTTCACCGGATTCCTCGGCTTCGTCCCTAATTCTGATGAGTGGAAAGTGATGGGCCTTGCCCCCTATGGCAAACCCGGCGTCGATCTCAGCATGTTCCTCGACGTTCGCACCATGCCTTACAAGGCCAACGTTCGCCTGCTGCACGGCACAGGAAATAATCCTTACGCCGACTGGCCCAAAGCGCTTGGCACTCCTCGCGAACCCGAAAGCGACATCAACGACCTCCACAAGGACATTGCCTATGCCGTTCAGGATTTGTGCGAAACCGCCATGCTCAACGTCGTGCGTATCGCCCTCGACAAAACCAAAAGCAAAAATCTCTGCCTCGCCGGCGGCGTCGCTCTCAATTCCAAAGCCAATGGAAAAATCGCCGCCTCCGGCCTCGTCGACGACATCTTCGTTCAGCCCGCCGCTTCTGATGACGGCGTCGCCCTTGGCGCGGCCCTCGCTCCCTTTCTCGATGAGGGCCAGCGCTTGCCGCTCAAACCCATGCGCCACGCTTATCTTGGTCCCTGCTTTGACGACACCGCCATCGGCTCCACTCTCAAAACTTACAAAATCCGCGCCGCGCAGCTCTCCGATCCCGCTGCCACCGCCGCCGAATTTCTATCCCAAGGCAAAATCCTCGGCTGGTATCAGGGCCGCATGGAGTTTGGCCCGCGCGCACTCGGCGACCGCTCCATCATTGCCGATCCGCGCGATCCGGAAATGAACGCGAAAGTGAACAACGCCGTGAAATTCCGCGAGTGGTGGCGTCCCTTTGCGCCTTCCTTCAAAAAAGAAGTCGCTCCCGAATACCTCGAATCCGCTTACGATTCTCCCTTCATGATCCTCACCGCCCAGGTCCGCCCGGAAAAGCGCGCCGTCATTCCCTCGGTCACCCACGTCGACGGCAGTGCCCGCCCGCAGACTGTCGAGCAGCAAATCAATCCGCTTTACTACCGTCTGATCGACGAATTCGGCAAGCGCACCGGTGTTCCCGTAATCATGAACACTTCCTTCAACCTGCGCGGGGAAGCGATCGTCCACACGCCCACGGACGCCATTCGCACCTTCTTCAGTTCCGGCATGGACGCGCTTATACTCGGCAGCTATCTGGTCGAAAAATGAATGCTCCGCGCCACAAAACTGAGCCAGCCGTCCCATGATTTTCAATACCTGGGACTACTATCTTCTCTTTCTCATTCCGGCAGCGCTTCTCTTTCGTCTGGCTCGCCCCGCTGTTCGTCCGTGGATCATCGTGCTCAGCGGCTGCCTCTTCTTCGTCTATTTTTCGTTTACGCAGTTGGGCGGCGCGATCGGCGCGGCCTGTCTGCTCATCTTTCTTTGGGAATCCTTCATCAGCCGTTTCTATAAGCCTGCTTCTTGGTTTTGTTTTCTCGGTGTCGTGCAAACCATTCTCTTCCTGGTCGTCTTCAAATACCGCAATTTCCTTTCCGGCTTGTTCTGGCCAGTCCCCGCTCACAATCCCTTCTATTGGCGCAACGCCTTTCTCCCTCTCGGCATTTCGTTTTTCACTTTCGAATTTCTTCATTACGCTTGGGACCGTTATCGTAACAAGACCGAAACCGGCAGCGTCGGCGAGTACATGGCGTTCATTCTCTTTTTCCCTACCATGGTCGCCGGGCCCATCAAGCGCTATCAGGACTTCCTCCCCAAGCTCCGTGCTATTCCTCAGGACTGGGCCCTCGACGTCCAGCGCGGCATCACCCGCATCCTCGCCGGTCTGGCCAAGAAATTCGCCATCGCCGATCTTCTCACCGCCTATACCAACCATCTCAACGTCGCGGACATTGCCCATGCCCATCGCGCCGTGCTCCCCCTGTGGCTGCTGGCCTACGGCATGAAGATTTACACCGATTTCTCGGCCTATTCCGATATCGCCATCGGCTCCGCCCGTCTTTTTGGCGTCAAGGTTCCCGAGAATTTCGATTGGCCGTACATCTACACCAACATCACCGACTTCTGGCGGCATTGGCACATTTCACTCTCTTCCTGGCTGATGGACTACGTCTACATTCCCCTAGGCGGCTCTCGCGTTCCCATGCCGCGGATCTACATGAACCTTTTCGTCACCATGTTCATTAGCGGTCTTTGGCATGGCGCTGGCCTGAATTTTATTATCTGGGGCATGCTTCACGGCCTGATGCTTGCGATCCACCGCTGGTGGCGCCGCCGTCCGGGAGCTCTTCCTTCACCGCATTTTGCTGCCCGCGCCGGCTCTTGGCTTATCACCTTTACCAGTGTGAATCTGGCCTGGGCTTTCTTCTGCATGGATATTCATACGGCGTTGTATTTTTTCCGCCGCCTATTTCTGGGGTGAACTATGGCATGGTTTGACTGGTTTCGCGAAAGTCTCGAATATCTGGCCGGAGAAAGAGATGCCCCTCCTTCAGGCTTCTCCGTTACCCTTTCGAATATCCTATTTTGGGGCCTCTGGTGGAGCGTTTTGGTCGGCATCATCTTTATTTTTTCCGGCCAAAGCTCGAAATTTATCTACATCGATTTTTAGCAGCTTGCCTAAGGTTGGAACCATTGTTCCGAACGGAGTTTTCGCGTTGATTTTCTTGTTTCTCACTGCCCTGGTGCCAGACCCCGCCGTCCTGGGGGCCAGCAATCCCCACGGCCCGGGGCAATCCGTGATCACCAAACGCAAGCTTCTTCTCACCGCGATCATTCTCGCCAGTAGTCTGCTCTTCCTGAATCTCGCCGTGGCTTTCCTCACCCGCAACTCCCTACCTCGCCGGGTGATGCGCCACGCTCGTGAGTCTCGCTCCGCTGGCGTCGTCGCACTGGGCAATTCCCTGGTCGCCTCGGACTTCGACGAAACTACCTTCGATAGTGCCGCCGGTCTTAGCTCGCCCCATGGCGCGGTCAACCTTGGTCTGGGTGCCACTTCCCCCGTCGAACATCTCTTGCTCTTCCGCTATGCCCTCGCCCACGGCCTGCGCCCGCGTCTTCTCGTGTATGGTTTCTATGATTTTCAGCTCACCGACCCCGTTCAGTTCGCCACCGGCGACCTCATCGGCAATCACGCCATGCTCTATTACATCGAACCCTTCTACGCCCGCCATTTCTACTCGCTCTCGGTCCACGATGCATTCCAGTTCGGCGCCATGCGTTCTTTCCCTATGCTCGCCGATCGCGGTGCCATCTGGGCCAAGGTCGAAATTCTCCGTCGGGCCATGGCCCAGCAAGGCATGCCTCCGCAACGGACCAACCGCTTCGGTCGCGCGGCAGACTTTTCTCTTCTGGAAGCCGCTAGTCCCGAAGATTTTCGCCGCAAGTGCCAATCTTCCATGGCCCTTCCGCTATCTCCCGCCGTCAGCGAACTCGTGCGTCAGGCTCACAACGCCGGCATCTCCGTGGTTGTCGTCGAAATGCCCATGCGCGCTGCCCATCGCGAAATGTTCTACGACACGGCCTGGTGGGCGCAGTATGTCGCGCATCTCCGTGCGCTCCTTTCGCCTTATCAAGTCCTCTACGTCGATGCCGGCCCGTGGGTCCCGAACGACTCGTTCTTTGCCGACCCGCTCCACCTCTCCGAACCGGGCGCCGTGCAATTCAGTCGGCGACTTGGCAGTCTTCTCGGCCCGGACATGCTCCCGCTTTCTGCGCAATCGGCTGCCCCTGCCCCTCGGAGAACGCCGCAGTGAGTATGCGTTGCATCGCGCTCCTCGGTCGCAAAGACGAACCCACCGACGCCGTCGAGGAATACTGCCGGTATCTCGCCAATGCGCTGCATACCCACAACATCGACATGGAGATCTGCCGCGTACCTTGGGCAAGCAAAGGCTGGCCCCACGCCCTCCGCGATCTCCGGTCGCAATCCTCGCAATGGCAAGGCCAATGGGTTCTGCTCCAATACACGGCCTTGGCCTGGTCCGCACGCGGTTTCCCTCAAAAGGTCCTGAGCGTGTTGCGCATTCTGAAATCCTCCGCCGCCCGCGTCGCCATCGTCTTCCACGACGCCGAACCTTTTTCAGGTAACCGCCTCATCGACTCCTTCCGCCATTTCGTCCAAGTCCGCACCATGCGCCGGGCTCTCGCGATCGCCGACCTCGCTATCTTCACCGTTCCTCCCCAAAATTTATCTTGGCCACCTAAGTCACTCCCGCCACAGGTGCACTTCATTCCCGTGGGCGCGAATATGCCCGTACCGCTCGACGCTTCCGCGGCGCAGCCGTCCGTTACCCCAAAATCCGTCGCCGTCTTTGGCATCACCGGTGGCCACGCGGGCGCCCGCGAAACCCAGCTGATTCTCTCCGCCGTTTGCCACGCCGCAAAAACCCTCGGCCCTCTTCACCTCTCCGTGTTTGGCCGCCATGCCGAACTTCACGAAGCCGTTCTCGCCGAAGGACTCCGCGGTGTTCCGGTCACGCTTACAGTCGAGGGTGTCCTCGATGCCGCCGAAGTGGTGCGCAGGCTCTCGGCATCTACGGTGCTCCTGTTTGTCCGTGGCAGCGTCTGTTCCCGTCGTGGCAGCGCCATCGCCGGTATTTCTTGTGGCTTGCCGGTGGTTGGCTTTTCCGGTTCCGAAACAGCCTCACCGATTACCGACGCCGGTGTTCTGCTGGTCCCGCCGGATCGTCCAGACCAATTAAATGACGCTCTCGTTCGTGTCCTCTCAGACACCGCCTTGCGCGCGGAACTCTGCCGGCGTAGTCAAGACGCCCACCGCGCTCACTTCTCTTGGGATTCCATCTCCGCCCGCTTCACCGCCCTGCTTGTGTAGTCGAATCCCTTCAACCTCTATCGGCTCTTCTCCGCCGTCACCAACTGCGCCGGATAATTTTCCGCTTGCCTCTTACACGAACGGCCCACGAACGCCGTAAAGTAATCCGCTGGAATATTCGGCGTCCGATCGATCGGCTTCAGAACCACCGCCGTAGTCGTCGCACAGTACACGTTGTAATTTTCATTAAGCGCCGCTATCACCTCGGGACTAAACTCCGAAATCCCTCGCCAACTGGCCACCTCCCGGTAAGCCACCGGATGCGGAAAGAAAATCGCCCTGGGTGTCAGGCGTCCCAGGATCACCACATCGAATTGCCGCCGCCGTAGCTCCTCCACAATCGGTGCGGACGTCCAATGCCCGGTCAATTCCAGTGAATGCGTCGAAAATCCATCCAAAAACTCGGGGTCCTTACCTCTCAGGCTCAGCATCGGCATGTCCGTCAACACTCGCGCGGACTGCAACGGCACAAACGACACAGTTTCAGGAACTCCTCGCACCGACCGCGCGTACATGTCCGCGGACTGCACTCCGCTCCACCCCGCACATAGCAGCGCTGGCACCAACACCACTGCCGAAAACTGTAATCTTGGCTCTCTTTGAAACAACTGCATCGCTGCCGGCGCTACCAGGCAACATCCCGCCAGTCCCGGAAGCAGATAATTGGTGCTTCCTGCTATTTGCGGCAATCCGGCTAGCCCAGTCAAACAGGTAACCACCAGAAACGCCGCCGCGAATTGCCACGCCTTTCCCATCTTTAGACAAGCCAGCAGTCCCGCCACCCCTATGCACACCGGCACGATGTAATACGGCTGTGCCATCAACTGCCCCAAATACTGAAAACCTCCCTTCAACGACCAGTACGCATTACCGATCGACGTGTATTGTTCCCAAAACTGCTCTTTTCGCAGCACCAAAATCGAGAACATCACCACAATCGGCACCGCCGCTGCCACCGAGAACAGCGCCAACCGCACGAACTCCTTGCGCCAAAGCAATACCAATCCAATGGCCAGGCCCACCGCTGCGCCTGGTTGCTTCACCAGAAAAGCTAGCGCTGCCAGCAACCCCGCCAGCACTACAAACAGCCAGCGGTGCTCGTCCATTTTCAGCGCTAAAAGCAGGCTGCCTAGCATTAACAACAGCGCGAGAAGATCCGGACGCGCCGTAATGTTCCACCCCAGAAAGTCCGGTTGCGCCAACAGCATTACCGCTGCAATCGCCGCCAGGCTCGCCGGCGAACCAAGCTTTCTGCAGATCAAAAACACCATCAGCGCGCTGGCCAGATAGCACCCATACGTCATCGTTCGTATCCGCCGCGTCGTTACGTCCACGTCCAGGTGCGACACTCGTGCGATGCTTGCCATGACCACGTAAAACAATGGCCCGAACGGTTGTTCCACGTGCGGCCGTTGGTTGTAGGAAATGTACAGTTGGCCGGTCGCCCCGGCACGCAGCGCCGTGTACACATTGGCTCCCTCGGGAATCGACGTGTCCAACCGGCTGCCGATCGCTTTGACCGACTCGGTGTTCACCTTCAGCGCACCTACGACGCAGTAGCTCACCAGCGCAACGAAGGCCATCGCCGTAAACCATTTGCCGTACCACGTCCTGCCCGCTTTCTCGGCCTTTCTCTCAGCCGCCCGGGGCAAGGTCATGCTTTCGTTCACGTGCTTACTCTCCGTGAACATCTTAAGGGCTGTCGCCGGCGCCAGGAAAGGCTCACCGCAGCCCTCTTCGCGGCTGCTATTAGGGCATTAGGCACGACCTACACTCTCCGCGTCCTCTTTGTGTAGTGGCCGAACTTTAGATCGGCCAGGCGAGCATCGCGAGCCTGCTCTTGGTTCGCGGGTGCCTGCGATCTTTCAGCCCATTGTTGCTTTCCACTAGCCCGCAAGGACTTGCTGGCCTCTTCGTAGGGGCGCAGGACTCCTGCGCCCCATGTCCGCACAATCACAAAGAATCAGTGCGACTTTAGCCCGTGCCGGCTCGCACGCACCGCGCCCGCCAGCGAAGTACTCTTTCCGCAGCGGTATACCTAAAAATGATGTACAATTCTGGTTAACGATATATAATCTACGTAACGGTAACCGATTCTCGGCGGCATCTTTGCTCCAGGCTCAACCCCTTCCTCCAGCCAGGTCGCGTCGGGCTTACCTTGAACGGAGTCCTCCATGTCCGAGTCCGGCCCTCGTCTTGCCAATGCTTTTCTGCGCTATTCCACGGCCTTTAACCGATTCTGCAACATTCCCACTCTCGGCTCCCTTTTTCAACTGACGAACAGCGCCGTTGTTGGCAACGACTCCCTCCTCTGGGTGCAAATCGAACATGGACCCGCCGCCGGCCTCTGGATTTCCCTCAATCCTCGCACCGGTAAAAGCGTTCTCCTCGGGGAAGGCGAGCCCCGCGTTCAGCAGGCCCTCGCCGAATATCTTCGTCCGCAAATGGTCTTTTACGATCTGGGCGCCAACATTGGTTTTTTCTCGCTGCTGGCCTCCCGGCTTGTGGGCGCTGAAGGCCACGTCTTCTCCTTCGAGCCCGATCCTATCCTCTTTCTGCGCCTGCGCCAGAACCTCGAGCACAACGGCTTTCGCCAGGCCGTCGCGGAAGAGCGCGCCGTGTGGAACAAATCCGCCACCCTTCCTTTTACTTGCGCCGACACCTCGCAATCCCCAGACCGCGCTCTCGGTCACCTTTCCCTCGAACCAACCGAACCTCCCAATACCACTCAGGTCGCCTGCGTTTCCCTCGACGACTACTGCACCTCCCACCCCGCTCCCGATTTCATCCGCTGCGATGTGCAAGGCGCCGAATGCGAAGTCTTTCAAGGCGCCACCAACACCCTGCGCCAATGGCACCCCATCATCGTTTGCGAGATGCACAGCATGGAGAACCATTTCGCCCTTACCCGCTTCTTTCTCGATTTCGGGTATACCTGCTACGCCCTCGGCGTGAATTACGTGCTCGCCGTACTGGCCTGAGCAGGCAGGGTCAGCCAGTCTCCGCGCATCATCCCCCAGCCCGGCCGGGTAGGTGCTCCTCGGTTGAGTGATTTCATGCGAATCCGTGAGTCATCTGACTCAGCTTCCTCGCACTCACAATGCACAGCGATTCTCAACTTGCTTTAGATTCAACGCTCTACGATTTTATATTTTGGCCCCTCAAAAGCATCTCTCACGCAATCCGCGTTGGCGGACGTTGGGAATTAAATGGCTGTGTTACTTCGAAACCGCAAATCCGTACTGGAACAGTTCGTCATTCCCACCAGTTTTCGCTGCTGGGAACTGGATTCCGGAAAGACCGACTATCAGACCAGTGTCGTCAGCATTCTTCAAAACGGTTTTGTGATCACCAGTCCCAGGAAGTTGCGCAAAGGATGTCTGCTTTCCATCAATCTCCGATTCCCGGCGGAGCCTCCGGAGTCTGCCTTCTGGGAAAAACGATGTTCTGCTCGGGTCGTGGCAGAACGACCCGTAGACAGCGGAACCCTCGCCTATCACATCGAAATGGAAGGTTCTCCGCTGCCGGCCTAGTTGTGTATCTCGGTCTCAAACAAAGATGCCAATTCGCCCTCTCCGAAAAGGCACTGGAAGGGCGCGCCCGTGCAATCTACAACTCACATCCGTTCTGAATCTCGTCTCCCGCTTAGAATTCCCGTGCAGTTCCGCGTTCTCAACGAAGACAATTCTGCCGCTCTGTCTTCCGAGACCGGCAATGTTTCATCCTCAGGTATTTTCATGGAGACGGATGTGTCACTCAGCGTCGGTACTCCACTGGCCCTGTCACTGGATGTTCCGACTTCTATTTCCGGCAGTTATCGCTTGCATTTCCATTGCACCGGGCGTGTCATCCACTCCAGGCACTTTGCCGATGGCCATCAAGGTTATGGGGTGCGGTTCGATCACCTACTTTCGGTAAACCCGGTATCGCCAACTGCGCATCGCTCGCTTCCCACCGGACCATCCAACTCTTAGCTGGCGCTCCGGTCCAGGCCGTAGGCAAATGACGCACTGAAAGCGCATGCTACCTCTAAATTATCTTGACAGATATCATAATAAACTGGTATACTCGGCATGAGTTAATGTGTGCTCGGCATTGCCAAACTTTGCCGAACCGGGCCTCTCCTACTTTTCCCCAGCTTCCGAATTGATGCTTTGCGATTCAGGCTGACTCGATGAGCACAGCTAACTCCCTTTAGAATGAACAGTTCTGAAACTATCCGTATAACTCCTTTAAAATGACCAGATTTTCAAAAACGCGAGGCACAGATACCCAAACAGCCGACAGTCTGCAAAACCGGTAATAAACTAGCTGACACACATGTGCGTCAACGGAGCTAACATTCATCTTAAATTGCACTTGCAAAATAGCGGGCCATCTCCAGCGTTGAATACCGTCATCGAGGGAAGGCCAGTAGACAATTTTATTCTTGCACCTCACGATGCTCTGCAGGTTAGAGAAGAAGCGTGCAGCGTAGCCACAGCCATGGTTAAAAAATTTCCAAATCAAGGTATCGCTCTTTTCCCAAATAATCCCTTCGATCAAAGCACCCGCGTTTCCAGATCGAAGTACCCCAAATCATAATCCATAAAGCTCACCAGCCAGATGTCGTCGTGGACTTCTTTGATGCCGACCGCTTGGCCGGCAAAGACCTGGCTGAAATTGATTTTCTTCTTGCCTAGGCAGATGCGACCGCAACGAGTGACCACGATGGTTTTGTCGTGCAGCGGATAGCCAATGTCTGGCAATCCGGTGTACGCACGCGGAGAAGGCTGGTAAACCTCTGCGGGACACTTCATATCCAGTGCTTCGTGCGGGCGTTCGTTGTTGAAGAAAGTTGGTGGCCGCCGGCTTGGTGGCTTCTTTCTTCAACGTAAGGTGCATGCGTTCATGGCGGCCGTTTTGTTGCGGATGGGCCGGCTGGATGCGTTCGATGCCGATGCCCAGACGCAGCCACCACACCGCCAGCTTGCTGAGATTAAACAAGGCGTGCGCCGAAGCGAAGGGCACGCCATTATCGCTGCGGATGTTGGCAGGCAGGCCGCGCTCCTGAAAGAGCCGCTCAAATACAGTGAAAGCGTAGCGTTCTTTCGTTGAACTCAGGGCTTCGCAGGTGAGCAGATAACGGCTGGCATGATCGGTGACCGTCAACGGGTAGCAGTAGTGGCTATTCCCCAGCAGGAATTCCCCTTTGTAATCGGTGCACCACAGCTCATTGGGTCGCTGGCCTGAAGAGAGCGGCGTTCCTTGGGCGCAACGGCGCACGCGACCGCGGCGCTCCACCAAACCGTTACGATCCAGCACCGCGTGAACCATGCTCTTGGCGGGAATGGGGATCTCGGAGAATCGGCGAAGGAGACGCTCGCGAATTTTGCGCGCACCCCAGCTGGGGTGCTCTCGTTTGAGGTTCAGAATGTAATTCTCTACCTGGAAAGGAAGTTGGTTGGCATAACGATACGGACGCCGGCTTCTGTCGGTGAGCCCGTGAATGCCGCACTCCTGGTAGCGATCGAAAATCTTGTAACCAGTCTTACGGGAAATCCCAAACTCTCTGCAACGTTCCGCCATCGCCTCGCCAGCTAGCCGGCGAGCCACAAACTGCATTCTCTCGTCCATTACCGAACACTCCTTCCAAGGCATCGTCCCCTCCCTTTTACGGGAGGAAAGTGTTACCTATGTGTCCGGTACAATGTGTCACCTATGTCTCAGGCCGCTCATCCTTAAGCTTGGATTTATTGACGTCCCTTCGCTTCGTCAGCCCCGCGCAAACGCAACACGCTCCCAGCAGCCTCACTTAGAGAAGAACTACGGCGTCTGTGCGCCCTGTGTGTTGACGTAGACGGCATAGAGAGACTGGCTCGCCGCCATGAACAGCCGGTTTTTCTTGGCCCCCCCAAAACAAAGATTGGCACACGTTTCCGGGATGTGAATCTTGCCGAGGAGCTTGCCATCTGGCGCGAACACATGCACTCCGTTAAATCCTTCCCCGGCCCATCCCGCTGCCGACCAAACGTTGCCGTCCACATCACAACGAATTCCATCCGACGAGCCCGGCGCCAGGTTCGCAAACAGTCGGCCATTTTTCAGCCGCGTGCCATCCTCCACGTCATACACGCGAATGGGATGAGGGTCGCCCGGGTGCTTTGGTTCGCCGGTGTCCACGATATAAAGCGTCTTTTCGTCCGGAGAAAAACAGATGCCATTCGGCTTGTCCATGTCGTTGGCCACCACCGTCGCTTGGCGCGTCTGGGGATCCAGGCGATACACATTCGTCGGCAGTTCAAACGTTGCTTTGTGCCCCTCGTAATTGTTCATGATCCCGTAGCCTGGATCGGTGAACCAGATCGCGCCATCAGAGTGCACGGTCAGGTCGTTCGGAGCATTGAGTGGTTTACCCTCGAAATGATCCATCAGCACCGTGATGGTTCCGTCGTGTTCCGTTCGCGTCAGCCGGCGTGAATCATGCTCGCAAGTCAGAAGCCGGCCTTCCCGGTCCCGATAATTGCCATTGCTGTAATTCGACGGGCTGCGGAACACGCTGACCTCTCCCGTATCCTCGAGCCATCGGAGCATGCGATTGTTGGGAATGTCGCTGAACAGCAGATAGCGTCCATCCCCAAACCACACCGGCCCTTCCGCCCAACGCGCTCCCGTGTACAGCCGCTCCACCGCCGCACTGCCAATCACGTACTTCGCGAAGCTGCGGTCGACAATCTCCACCGCCGGGTCCGGATAAACCACCGGGCTCTTCCGTTCTTGCGCTTCCGCAAACGCTAAAGATTGCAAACCCAACATCGTCGTGGCGCCCGCTGATGCGTTTATGAATGTGCGTCGATTCATTTGCAATCCCTCCAATAACCGATTATTCCAATGCAATGTATCACGGCTGGTTCCACAGACCGGGTCGCGATTCCGCCACTTCGCAAAGGCATGACAGAAAGCCCGTTGACAAGCAAACAAAAAGAAAGTAAAAGAAACAAATCGAAAGTCCTTGCTACCAGCAGCTCATGGGGGTGTGAGATGCGATCTTCTTTGTGCCAACAATCTAGGGGGACCATTTCGGCCAATAGCTACTTTCTTCGGTTCGCTTTCCGGGATGTTTTCCAGTCACTTCTCTCCACGCGAACCTTAGTTCTAGCAATGGCCTTCCTGTTTACATGCTCGCTAGCCCTGGCTCAAAAGGACACGGGAGGAATAATCGGCACGGTCACGGATCCCAGCGGTGGTGTGGTCGCCGGCGCCAAAGTTACCGTTCGCGATGTCGATCGCGGTACCACTCTGGTCACCACCACCGACGCGCAGGGCGAATATCTCTTCAGCCCGCTGAAGATCGGCCACTACACGGTGACCATCGAAAAGAGCGGCTTTCAAAAAACTGTCCTCGGACCTGTGACGGTCGACGTCCAGGAACGTCCCGCGGTCAACGCCAAGCTTCAAGTCGGTAGCGTCTCGGAAACCATTACCATCACCACCCAGGGCCCTCAACTCGAAACCGACACGTCCGATCTGGGGCAAGTACAAGACAGTCGCACCATTGAGACTCTTCCCCTCAATGGCCGAAACTATGCTCAGTTAGCCTTGCTGTCTGCGGGGGTTGGTCCCAGCGAACCCGGCTCCCGCGTGGAAACCACCTACGGTTTCAGCTCCAATGGCGCTCGCTCACTGCAGAACAATTTCCAACTCGACGGCGTCGACAATAACTCCGACCTTGGCGACGTACTCAACGGCAGTTCCTACGTGATTCAACCCTCCGTCGATGCGCTCGGTGAGTTCAAGGTGCAGACCAACGCCTACAGCGCTGAATTTGGCCGTGGCAACGGTGCCATCATGAATGCCACCATCAAATCCGGCACCAACGACTTTCACGGGGATGCCTACGAGTTTTTCCGCAATGATGTGCTCGACGCTGCAAACGCTTTCGACGCATTCGGCCGGACCCAGTATCAACAGAATCAATTTGGAGCTACTTTCGGCGGTCCTGTTCTGAAAAATAAGCTGTTCTTCTTTGGCGATTATGAAGGCCTTCGTATTCGACAGGAACTGCCCCAGCTTTCTCTAGTCCCAACACCGGCGGAAATTTCCGGCGACTTTTCCTCGTTCCTTACCAACACTCCCGCAATGGCCGTGGACGCCAACGGCAACCCAACCAATCAGGTTGCTCTCGACTGCAGCGGTCATCCCACTTACGTCGGCGAAATTTTCAATCCTCGCCTGACCCAGACATCCGCCCTAAACCCCAGCGGCTACTGCGGTGTTCCCGTTGGCGTCAATTCCGGTGGCAGTCCCACCAACATCATTCCTCAAAGCTTAATTGACCCTCTTGCTGCCCGCCTTTCTGCGCTATTTCCCGCTCCTAATGTCAATCTCAACGGCTCCAATTACCTTGCTGAACCGAAAAGAACTCAGGATCAAAACAATTTCGATGTTCGCGTCGACTACAACATTGGGTCTAAAGACGCCCTCTTCGGCCGGTTCAGCTACGAAGAGCAACCCAGCTTCGAGCCCTCGCCCTTCGACAATGCTCTCGACGGCGGCGCCTTCCAGGACGGCTACCAGAACAATTCCTACCGCAGTATCGCTATCAGCGAAACTCATACGTTCTCGCCAACCACCGTGAATGAATTTCGTGTCGGCTATAACCGCATCAACGCTCATCGCCTTCAACTGAATTACGACCAGAATGTCGCCGCCGACCTGGATTTTCCGGGCGTTCCCTATGGCCCGGACAATGGTGGTTTGCCAAACATGACCATTGATGATGGCACGGCCACGATCGGCAGCTCGGGCTTCCTCCCCTCCGTCGAAAAGCAAAACGCGTATGTTATTGCGGACTCCCTCACTAAGGTCCACGGCCGCCATTCCCTGAAGTTCGGCGCCGAGCTAAGGTTCATTGAGTTCACCATTTTCCAGCCCGCGGCCTCTCGCGGCACCCTGGACTTTTCCAGTGGTTTCACGGACAACCCCGCCGCACCCACAACCGGCGGCGAAGCTTTCGCGACGTTCCTTCTCGGCCTCCCTGATGCCGGGTCGCTCACCAACATGCACGATGTCGCCTACACTCGCCAAAACTACGGTTTCTTTGTTCAGGACGACATCCGCCTCACTCCGAAGCTAACTCTCAACCTCGGTCTTCGCTACGAACTGTTCACCACTGTTAAGGCTCAGTACAACGAGGAAGCCAACTTCGACTTTGCGACGGGTTCCCTGATTGTTCCCAAAGGCCAGAATGCTCAATTGACCCCAACTCTTGCAGCGTTAATTCCTATTTCCAGAACTGGCTCTCCCGGTCTCATTTCCCCGGACCTCACCAATTTCGCGCCCCGTCTCGGTGTCGCCTATCAGATCACGCCGAAACTCGTTCTTCGCGCGGGTTATGGCATTTTCTACGGTGGAGAAGAAAGCGGCCCATTCTCCAATCCCAGCCCTGGATTCAATCCTCCGTTTTTTGTGACCCAGCAATGGGCGCAACCGTGCTTCCTCTCTGCCGCCAATCCCAACGGTCCGGATTGCTCGATCCCGGGTTTGAACCAACTCTCACAGGGTTTCCCGGCGAATGCTCTCACCGATCCCAACACTCCCACGTTGTTCTCGGAGGGTCCGAACCTGCCAACTCCTTATGTGCAACAGTGGCACCTCGGCTTCCAATACCAACTTCCTGCCCAGATGCTTCTGGACATCTCTTACGCCGGTTCGCATGGCTCGAATCTCTATGGCATGTATAACGGCAACCAAGCACAGCCCAACGAGGAGTTTTGCACCACGAACGGCAATAATCCGCAGAATTGCCCCACGGCCCCACGGCGTCCGTTTCCTGCCGTTGACGCTTCCATCGACACCTTGCGCGCCAACGACTTTTCCAATTACAACGCCCTGCAGGTGCACTTGGAAAAGCGCTTCTCCGGTGGTCTGCAGTTTGGCGTCTCTTACACCTATTCCCATTCGCTCGATGACGCTTCTAGCGCCAGTTTAGGTTCTCTCAACAACGGCGACTTCCGAGACCAGCTCTCTCCGTCGCTTGAATATGGCAACTCCGACTTCGATGTCCGTCATCGCTTTGTCGCGAACTACGCTTACGAATTGCCGTTCGGTCAAGGTAAGCGATTCGGCGCAGATGCCGGCAAGGTTCTCAACCAGTTCATCGGCAATTGGCAGATCGCCGGCATTGTTACCGCCCAAACCGGCAACTGGTTCACCATCACCGATGCTGTAACCAACGTCTCCACTGCCGACGGCGGAGGCGTGGTGGGCTATTACGAAGTCCGGCCCAATGTCGTCGGCAATCCCAACGGAAAACCGTGCGTGGCGGGCACTCTCTTCAACACCTGCGCCTTCGCCGATAACACCACTTTCTTCACCTTTGGCAATGCCGGCAGAAACATTGTCCGTGGGCCCGGTTTGCAGAACTGGGACTTTTCGGTCTTCAAGATCTTTCCAGTCCGCGAACAGATGCACTTTGAATTTCGCGCCGAATTCTTTAACATCTGGAACCATGTGAATCCGCTCTTTGGCCCCCCAGGTGCTATCAGTGAGGAGCCTTTCCCGGTGGAATTCGGTACCCCTCAGTTTGGATATGCCATTGCCGCCCGGGATCCGCGCTTCATTCAGTTTGCGTTAAAGTTTTATTTCTGACACGCGACCAGAAGGTTTGGTTCTGGAGTTCGTCGAAGATCGAGAACACCTATGTTGAGTGAGGAGCGCCGCAGGGCCATTGTGGAGTTGCTTCAACAAGATGGACGGGTGCTGGTCAGTGATTTAGCAAAACACTTTCGCACTTCGCTCATCACCATTCGCAAGGACCTGGAATTCCTGCACCATCAGGGCGAACTCGAGCGCACCCACGGCGGTGCCCTCCCGGTAAAGACCGGCGCGGTCATGGATAGTTCGTTGCAGGAGAAAGAACGCCTTCATCGTCAGGAAAAACTCCGCATTGCCGCCGCGGCCGCCCGCATGATCGGGCCGGGACAGGTGATCATCTTGGATTCTGGCACAACCACAACGGCCATCGCCCGCGCTTGCCGCCACATGAAAAACTTGACCATCATCACCAACGCCACAAATATTGCCGCCGAACTCACCGATTCTCCGGTGGAGGTAATCCTCACCGGTGGGGTGTTGCGCGGCAATTCTTACTCACTCGTGGGTCCGTTGGCCGAAGAATCTCTGCGTAAGTTGAGTGCAGACCTCTTGTTTTTGGCCGTAGATGGATTCGACGTGCGCTATGGACTGACCACTCCCAACTTGCTGGAAGCGCGCGTTAACCGCGCTATGGCTGAGTCAGCGCGCCGCACCATCGTCGTCTGCGACTCCAGTAAGTTTGGACGGCGCTCCCTCTCTCTGATTCTGCCCACTTCCGCCGTCCATGAAACCATTACCGACAACAATATTCCTAAGCACGACTTGCGGGCGCTCCGTAAAGCCGATGTGCAGGTCACGCTCGTTTGAGATGCCGCTCAGAAAAATTGGACAGACACAATGAACATCGATGACACACAGTACAGCCAGTCCAGCACCTGGAAGGAGATACTTTCTCAGGGCGACGTCTGGCAGTCCGTTATAGGCACGCTGCGCCACAGCTCCCTCCTCGAAAGCATTCTTCAGAGCAGTGCCCATAAGCGGGAATGGCTGTTCGTGGGTTGTGGCACTAGCTTCTATCTCGCGGAAGCTGCCGCCCTTTCTTGGACGCTCCTCACAGGTCAGCGTGCGCGCGCGATTCCCGGCTCTGAGGTACTTCTTTTCCCCAATCTCTTTCTCCCCGACGCCTCTCATATTCAAGCCGTGGTGATTTCTCGCTCCGGCCGTACCTCCGAGGCCGTCCGTGCCGCCAAGGTTCTCACGCAGAATTTGCAGATTCCCACTGTTGGAATTACCTGCGCATCTAACTCCGAACTAGAACGAGCCTGCGAATTCTGCATCGTTCTCGGAGTCGCCGATGAAAAAAGCACGGTAATGACACGTTCGTTCACCAGCATGCTCCTGGCGCTTCAGATCCTCGCGGCTCGCCGCGCAAACAATCGGACATTCCTCGAAGCACTGGTCACCTTGGCGGCGGCGTTTGTTCCGCGCATCCCGGTGCTCGCCCGCCAGGCGCAAGAATTTGTCGCGCGCCATGCGTTTGATGATTATGTTTTCCTTGGACAGGGACCCTTTCATGGCATCGCGCGCGAAGCTGCCCTGAAAGTGATGGAAATGTCGTGCTCTTATAGCCAATTCTTTCATGCGCTCGAGTTTCGCCACGGGCCCAAAGCTATCGTCAGTCCCGCCACCTGCCTGATATTTTTTCTAAGCGACACCGGCTACAAGGCAGAAGCGGAAGTTTTATCGGAGATGAAGGAATTGGGTGGTGTGATTGTAGCGATCTGCAATCGCTCAAATCCGCAAATTCGGGAAGCGGCGGATCTGGTCGTGGAACTCGATTGCGATGGGGAAGAATTGGCCTTCCTGGCTCCTTACATTGTCCCGTGCCAACTCCTGGGTCTCTTCACAGGATTGCGGAAAGGCTTGAATCCCGATCAGCCGAAGAATCTGACGCGCGTCGTGATGCTCGACTGACGACGGACCTGCCACCAGGAGCAGGCTAGGACGCCGGCACCACTTGTAACAGCAGATTGTCCGTAAAATCCACCTTCAGCTTCGCGGTAGGCCCGGTTACCGTCCCAAAATCCTTTTGATGAACGTAGTCCGTCACTCGATAAGTCTTTGCTCCTAATCCTCGCAACTCCACTTCTCCACTCCAATTCCCTGGCGTCTCCGGCGCTTTCTTTGTAGCCTTCGCTGCCGTTGGCGCATAAAACGCATAATACATCGCGCCATCTTTCTCGATCGCGTAGCCTTCCGGCACATCGAATCCGTAAACATACAGATTCAAGAATTGCCCCTTCGACAGCATTTTTTCGTTGTAGAGGCTAATCCATTCCTTCCAATGCTTCTCTTTCTCCGTCGTCAGGTACACATTCTTGAATTTCGGACCGTAGTCCGGCCAAGTGAATTTGGTTCCGAGCACGCCGCCCGTTCCCAACGTGGAAGCGAAATCGCTTCCAATATCTTGCTCATTATCGCTTGAGGCGCCGGTGATGCGAGTCAGTTCCACGTGGTCGCCGTATACCGCCGCGCGCGGTCCCAGCAACGCCTTATACATTTTGATGCGTCGCCGCACCTGCACCGAACCTACCGGATCCGCGGTTACCGCCTGGTCCATATAACGGAACCACGCCAGACTCGGGGGTGTGCCGCACGGGCAGCTCTGCGTCACGCTGTCCGGCTTCAGCGCCCTCGTCGTTTCAAAAATCGTTTTGTAAATCTCCCCCATCGCATACACAGAATCATACGGTGTCTTGTGATGGTGCTTGGGGTTGTAACACAGTGGCGGAGTGTAAATATTGTCGAGCTTGCTCCCGTCAAAGTCCCAATCTCGAATAAACCTTATGGTCAGTTGTTTGTAGTATTCCTGCACTTCCGGCAATGCCGGGCACAGCGTCGCCAGGTTCCTCGCCATGCGCGCGTGTTGTCCCTCCTTGTCGAGCACTAACCAATCCGGGTGCTCCTTCACCACCTGCGAAACCTCGAACGGATGCCCGTCGTACCCATGCTTGCCGTCCTCTGCCGCCAGCGGGAGCCACCAGATCTGCACCTTAATTCCCTGCTCGTGGAATCGCTTGACCATGTCTTGAATCGCCGTGCCGGCAAACGCGGGCGATCGGGGCTGCCAGTCTCCATAATTGTTGAACCATCCATCGTCCAGCGTGGCCCAGTGAATCCCCAATTCCTTCAACTTAGGAATCGTGTCGAGCATTTGCTTCGGCGTAACTGCGAATTCGTAGCCCCAACCGCACCACGCCACCGCATAATTCTCCGGATTGTTCGCAGGTTTACTCAGTCCCTCTTTGTCGATCGCGTCCGACCACATCTTCAGCGGTTCGTAGTAATCCCCGGAATACACCGCCAAAAAGGTCCTCGGCGTCGAGTACACTTCTCCCGGTTTCAACTTGGCGTTCGCAGGAATGCTCACTCCTGCCTCGACGCGTCCATCTTTGGTCGTTTGCACGGGAACGGAGAGCACCAGCGGCAAAGTCTCAATGTGCCCAATCGCTTCGCCCACGTCGCGCGACCAAAACGCTACAACAGGTATTCCCCCGCCCACGTGGCCAAGATCGTCCTTCACTGCAACTGGCGCCCCGAACGGATTCTCTTGCGAGAATTTTGCCGGCACCTCAAACGTCTCGTCCTTTCCCCAGTACAAACTTGATCCCTCGAATGTCCAGAGAGCGCGATCGCGGCCCGCAGGCGCATCCGACGCAAAGCTATGGCGTTGCAGAACCACCTGATCGACTGACTCTTCCTTTTGACCCGCGTTCCGCAGCTGCACCGAAAGCAGCGCCAAGTCGGGAAAGCCGTCATACACTTCCAGCTTCAGCGTCTCTTCCAAATCCGTTCCCGGCACTTTCCCACTCACTTCAATTTGTTTCCCCAGACTACCGAGCTTGCCTGTGGCCTCGCGAACCACCGCCTTCGCCGTATCGAGTTCTGCTCCTGGGTACTCTTTGTTGCCTAGCTTCACGATTTGCCCCGGGCGGAATCCCTTGTCGTCCAGCGTCGATCCATTTCCGTCTTTCAACAGCACCCCAGTCAGACTACCCGTCGGCATCAGCGTGAATTCGGCCGTCGATGTACGAACAATGATCCCGTCGGCCGAGCTCTTCACCTGCACCACTGACTCAGGATTTCCTTTAGGCGTGGTGCCCAGCTTTGACTCTTTGTTCCGGCAGCTAGCCAGAAGCAACATCGCCAGCCCAGTCGTAGCTAAGCCCGAGGTGACTAGCAATCTCCGGGATTTCCGATTTCTCAGCCCATAGCAGCTTGCGGCATTTCCTGGAAAGTCCATCATCGGGCGGCTCACTCTTTGCAGATTTTCCGAACAGGGCGAGTTTACACAATCGAAAGGAAAAGAAACAATAAGAAAATATTCGCAACTCTGGCCCTGCTCACCTTTGGTTGCTTCAATCGCACGCCTTCCCGAATCAATTCGCGATTTTCAGTCGGGCAAGCGCCAGCTTGGCGGTGCTTCGATAAACGAACGGTCCAGTTGACTCACCGACGGGCATCCCAGCAATCGCAACGTTCGTTCCAAGTCAGTTCGCAGAATTTCGATGGCGCGACTCACACCAGCTTCGCCCGCGGCGGCAAGTCCATAAGCGTACGCGCGACCCACCAGGCAGGCACGCGCTCCTAAACAAACTGCTTTCACAATGTCGCCGCCGCGCCGCACCCCGCCATCTAGTAGCACCTCCACCTGTCCGTTCACGGCCTTTACAATCTCTGGCAGAACCTTAAGCGTCGCCGAAACACAATCCAACTGCCTGCCTCCATGGTTCGATACGACCACCGCATTCGCGCCATGATCGATCGCTCGCCTCGCGTCGTCGCCGGTCAACACACTCTTCACGACAATCGGACCGCCCCACGCTTCGCGAATCCACCGAAAGTCTTCCCACGTCACCACGGACCGCGCCAGCGCTGCCCCGACGTCGGTCATCGGCATTGGTCCCGCTCCCGGTAGAATCACATTTGGCAGGCCTGGCACACCGCCATCCGAAATAAAACCAGCCAGCCACCGTGGATGCGTCAGAAATTGGCCCACATAAGGCAGCTTCGCCAGAGGATCTCGTCCGAGCAACTCTTTCATTCCGTTGCGTAAATCTCGCTCGCGCATTCCCGCCACTGCCGTATCGATCGTCACTACCAGTGCGGAATATCCTGCGGCACGTGCGCGTTGCAGCGCGGCTTCCGCTGCTTCCCGCCCACCTAGTAGATACAGTTGATACCAGACCGGACCCGCTGACACCTCCTTCACTTTTTCCAATGGATGCGCGGAGATCGTAGACAAAACGTAAGCCGTGCCCGCCGCTCCTGCCGCTCGTGCCGCTCCAATTTCACCGACGGGATGCATCAGCCGGCTGTAGCCAACCGGCGCCAGCAGCAACGGTAGCGACAGATCTAGCCCCAATACACGCGTATGCAAGTCACATTGCGGGAAAGAAACGGCATGGCGCGGTCGAAACGTCAATTCGCCGAACACTTGGGTGTTTGCGCGCAGAGTGATCTCGTCCTCTGCGCCTCCGTCGAGATAATCAAACACCACATTTGGCAAGCGTTGCCTCGCCAGATTGCGAACATCCTGAATGTTCACCGCTCGTGATATTTTAGAGCTACCCGATGGCTCGGCCATGGCGCCTCACAAGGAAACACCCCTTTTCCAGGGAATAAAATCATCCTGGCCCAGCAGTTCCGCTTTCGTCTTCATTTCCCCACTTGCAATCTGGATTACCCGATCCAAAATCTCCTCGCCCATCTGCTCGACGCTCTTCTCCCCCGAAATAATTTCGCCCGCATCAATATCAATAATGTCCGGCATGCGCGCGGCCAATTGCGAGTTCGTCGAAATCTTCACCACCGGCGCAATCGGATTGCCGGTCGGTGTCCCCAATCCGGTCGTGAACAACACCATGTTCGCGCCGGCCCCCACTTGCGCCGTAACGCACTCCACATCATTTCCTGGAGTGCACTGAAGATTTAATCCCGCTCTGCGCAGATACTCTGGGTAATCCAGCACATCCGTTACCGGTGAGGTTCCCCCTTTCTTTGCCGCACCTGCCGATTTCATCGCGTCTGTAAGCAAGCCGTCTCGAATGTTCCCTGGGGAAGGGTTCATATCAAACCCGGACCCGACCGCCAGCGCCCGCGTGGAATAGCTCTTCATGAGTTGCATGAATCGATCCGCCACTTCTGGCGTTACTCCACGATTCACTAGTTCCTGCTCCACTCCGCACAGTTCCGGGAACTCACTCAGGATGGTCTTACCACGCAACGCCACCAGCAAATCCGAAACATGACCAATTGCCGGATTCGCCGATATTCCCGAAAATCCGTCGGAACCGCCACACTTCAGACCTATTGAAAGTTCCTTCAACGCCGCTGGCGCGCGCCGGCACTCGTCAATTTCCATCAATCCCAAGAACGTCTGCCGAATTGCCCCCGACAGCATGGCGAATTCTTCACCGCTCTTTTGCTGCTCGAATACGTACAACGGTTTCGAAAAATTCGCATCCCGCTTCTTCAACTCATCGCGCAACACCGACGCCTGCGCATGCTGGCACCCGAGACTCAATACCGTCGCTCCGGCAACATTTGGATGGTGGATATATCCGGCAATTAGTCCGCAAAGGTTATTGGAATCTTCTCGCGTTCCTCCGCAACCCCCTTGGTGCAACAGAAACTTGATTCCATCAACGTTCCCGAAAACAGGCGACCCCTGTGCCCGTTTCTCCTTTGGTGTCCCGGCAGCATAATCGCGGATGCGCTCCACTTCGCCTGCCTTATACAGCCGCGCAAGCTCGGCCACCTGTTGCTGATACACCGGTGGCCGAGCAAATCCCAATTCCTGTTCAAACGCCAGTTTCAAAACGCCAATGTTCCGGTTTTCGCAAAACACCAATGGCACGACGAGCCAATAATTTCGCGTTCCAACTTGGCCGTCCGCCCTGCGGTATCCGGCGAAAGTTCGCTCCTTCCATCGGGAAACATCCGGTGGGGCCCAGACAAACTCTTCGGTTTTCTCGTGAAAAGGCTCGGCCTCGTGCCGTATATTCCTCGTCGTCAGAAGTTCCCCCGCAGCAATTTCCTGCGTGGCTTTCCCAACTTTCACACCATACATCTTCACCGTACCGCCCAGCGGTATGCTCTCCAACGCGAGCTTATGTTTTGCAGGAATGGCGTTGACCGTTACGACGCTCCATCCGTCGCACGACACTCGCGCTCCCGCGGGCAAATCCGCCAGCGCCACAAGCACATTGTCGGCCGGATGCAGCCGTATCACCTGTCCCCTTGCCACCGCCAACTCCTCCCGCGTTTCCCGCAATCCTCGCTCAGCGCTCGATCCGCGCTCCCGACCCTTTCATCAACCGCGTCACTTCCGCCAGCGTCGCCATCGACGTGTCGCCGGGAGTTGTCATCGCCAGTGCCCCATGCGCAGCCCCGCATTCCACCGCCCATTGCGTATCCTTGCCCGACAAAAATCCATAAATCAAGCCTGAGGCGAACGAATCGCCGCCTCCCACTCGATCCAGAATTTCCAGGTCCTTTCGCTCTGCCGCCTGATAAAACGCTCCATGGTCATAGCAAATCGCTCCCCAGTCGTTGCGTGTTGCCGTTTTGGCCTTTCTTAAGGTTGTGGCCACCACTTGAAATGGATATTCCATTACCACCGCTTCGATCATCTTCTTGAATCCATCCACTTCAAAACTCGTCAGGTCTTTGCTCACTCCCGGCACTTCAAATCCAAGGGCTGCTGAAAAATCCTCTTCGTTCCCGATCATCACGTCCACATACGGAGCGAGCTTGCGATTCACTTCCTGCGCACGCTTCTGTCCTCCGTTGGTCTTCCACAGCGATTCCCGGTAATTCAAATCGTAGGAAACCACGGCTCCGTGCTTCCTCGCTGCCTGCATCGCCTCGGCGGCTACCTCTGGCGTGCTGTTCGACAATGCGCAGAAGATACCGCCCGTATGAAACCACCGCGCTCCCAACTTCCCAAAAATCTCTTCCCAATCAACCTCGCCAGGCTTCAGCTGCGAAATCGCCGTATGTCCGCGATCCGAACAACCCAACGCCGCTCGCACTCCGAAGCCGCGCTCCGTAAAGTTCAGCCCATTTCGTACGGTGCGGCCAACGCCATCGTACGGCACCCACTTCACGAGCGATTGGTCCACGCCTCCCTGATAAATCAGATCCTGGATCAGCCGCCCCACTGGATTGTCCGCGAACACCGTCACCACCGCGGTCTCCATCCCAAAGCAGCGCTTCAATCCCCGTGCGACGTTATATTCGCCCCCTCCTTCGTAAACCTCGAAACTCCTGGTGGTCCAGATCCGCTTTTCCCCCGGATCCAGCCGCAACATTACTTCCCCGAGGCTGATCAAATCCCACTTGCACTTCTCTTTCGACCGAATCTTAAGGCTCATCCTTTCGCTCCCGACTTGCAGAACAACCCAATGCGAACAAACTCCAACCTGCTTCAGACAAACTGCACCGGCTCTAGCTTCGGCACAATCATCTGCATAACTCCCAGCGCAAGCAGATACGCCGCACCAGCGATCACAAACGGAATGAAATAACTCCCGGTTGCCTGCAGAATATGCCCAACAATGCTGGCAATAAACATTCCTCCAATTGCTCCGGCCGCGCCTCCAATTCCTACCACCGATGCAACCGCATGGCTCGGGAACATGTCCGACGCCGTCGTATACAAATTCGCGGAAAAACCCTGATGTGCCGCGGCGGCCAACCCAATCAATAGCGTCGCCGTCCACAATCCCTGCGCTCGATAGGCGTAGACAATCGGTACGACGCAGACCGCACACAGCAGCATCGCTAGTTTTCTTCCCATATTCACCGTATATCCGCGCTGGATGAACCGGGAAGACAGCCATCCTCCCACGACACTGCCCACGTCGGAAATGAGATAGATCACAACAATCGGCAGTCCAATCTGCATCAAATTCAGGCCATGCTGTTCCTGAAAAAATCCAGGCACCCAGAATAAATAGAACCACCAGATGGGATCGGTCAGGAATTTTCCCAGTAGAAAACCCCACGTTTGCCGGTATCCCAGCAGGCGTGTCCAAGGCACTCGCGCCATTGGCTTCTCACCGTCGCTCCGGATGTAGTTCAATTCTGCCGCCGTACATTGCGCATGTTCCTCTGGTTTCCGGTACACCGCCATCCAGATCAGGAACCACACAAAGCCCACGCCTCCGGTAATCAAAAACGCCCAACGCCACCCCAGATGAATCGTAATCCATGGCACCACCAAGGGCGTGATAATCGCACCCACGTTTGTTCCTGCGTTAAAAATCCCCGTCGCCAGCGCCCGCTCGTTTCTTGGAAACCACTCCGTAACTGTTTTGATGCTGGCCGGGAACGCGCCGGATTCGCCCACACCTAACGCGCCACGTGCAATTTCAAAGCTAAGCAGCGAACCGCACAGGGCGTGGGCCATCGACGCCACGCTCCAGAACACCATCGCCATTCCATATCCCAGCCGCGTTCCGACGCGATCGATGAAGTGGCCCGTGACTAGCATTCCCAAGGCATAGGCGCCTTGAAACACAAACACCAGGTTGCTGTAGTCAATCTCGTTCCAGCCCAGATCGTGCTGCAACGTCACCTTTAGGACGCCCAGCACCTGCCGGTCTACATAATTTTTGCTGATTCCAAAAAACAAAACGGCACAGATAACCCACCGAAAGTTTCCCGGAAGCCACCGTGTGCGTGACTCTGCATGAGCCCCCGCGCTCGCAGCTGCAGATAGCCTCATCGCTTCCTGGTCGGTTCTGAACGGTGGTTCCACTATTGATTCACGCCGCTTGCCAAGAATCCTCCGTCCACCTCCAAAACCGCCCCAGTTACAAAACTCGCTGCCTCCGACGCCAGAAAAATTGCCGTGCCCACCAGTTCCTCTACCTTCCCAAACCGGCCCATCGGCGTGCGCATCAGCAACTCCCGTCCCCGCGCGGTTCCGTCGAGCAATTTCTCATTCAATGCCGTGCGAAATACCCCCGGCGCAATCGCATTCACGCACACTCCATATTTTGCCCATTCTACCGCCAGTGCACGCGTCAATCCTGCTATCCCGGATTTGCTCGTCGTGTATGCCGCCACTTCCTGCATCCCCACAAACGAAGTCAGCGAACCAATGTGGATGATTCGTCCATACTTTTGTTCGATCATGTGCCGGCCGAAAATCTGGCTCGAGCGATACGCCCCCGTCAAATTCGTATCGATAATATCGTTCCACTCCCGCTCATCCACGTCCACAAAGGGCGTGCGTTTCGTGCGTCCAGCCGCGTAAACCAGAATGTCGACTTTGCCTAACTCTTTGATGCTCGTGCCCAGTAATCTCTCCAGCGAGCCCCGGTCTTGCACATCAGAGGTGATCCTTAATGATCGCCGACCGATTGCCTCGATTTCTTTCGCAGTCGCATCCACGAGGTCCGCCCGTCTACCAGTACACACCACATCGGCGCCTGCTTCGGCAAGCCCTCGCCCAATCGCCTGGCCGATTCCAGACGTTCCGCCAACCACGACTGCCACTCTTCCTGCGAGATCAAAACCCTTGTACGTCATCGCTCCTCACTTGGCCTGTTTTCGCATTGCAAACCGGTACACTGGAGCATAACTCACAACAATCTCCCAACACCGATGAATTGACACTTGACTCGGCCTCCGTCAGCATAGCCAACTAGTGGAACCGTCTGACCCCGCTCTATCAAACATTTCCGACTTGCTTCTGGTCAACCCCGCCGCGGGTGGCGGTCGGGCGAAAGGTGCGCTTCCCGCATTAAGGGAGTTTGCGCAGCAACAGGATTGGAACCTTGAGGTCTGCGTTACGGAGAATCCGCAGGATCTGGTAGATCATGCCCGCGGCGCCGCACAAACGGGTCGAAAACGCATCTTCGTTCTTGGTGGGGACGGCACGTTTCAATTAGTGATCAATGCCGTGGCTGGCTTTCCCGATATCGTTCTCGGCATCATCCCCGCTGGCGGTGGAAATGACTTAGCGGCCGCCTTAGGTCTACCGCAGGACCCAGTGCACGCTGCGGGGCAACTTCTGAAAAGCGAGGTCTTGCCGCTGGATGCCGCCAAGGCCCGCTTCGCCGATGGCTCCGAGCGGCTCTTCGTGGGCGGCGGTGGAGTCGGGCTCGACGCCGAAGCCTCGCGTTACGCCAGCGGCTCATTTCGCAACTTACGCGGGCGCACGCGTTATATTCTCGCAGCCATCCGGGCCCTCTTTGGCTTTCATGCATTTCGCGTGCGCGTCACAACTTGTTCTAGCCAATTCGAAGACATACACGCGACCGTGCTGCTCACGGCCGTCCTGAACACCCCGAGTTATGGTGCGGGCCTCTATCTCGCTCCAAACGCACAAACCGACGACGGCAAGTTAGATTTGGTAGTGCTTGATCGGTTGAGCCTGATGGAAATTCTTGTACTGCTTCCCACCCTCGCATCGCGCGGGGAACTGCGGACCAATCGAGTGCACCGCTTCACTGCTACAAACGTGAGAATCGAAACGGAATCTCCTCGATGGTTTCAGGCCGATGGTGAGCTCTTAGGAATGACTCCTGTGGAAGTTTCGGCCGTTCCCTCGGCCATCCGCATCTTACGCCCAAGAAGAACGGAGACTAGTGGTTGTCGCTAAGTGGCGACCTGGCATCCTGTATCTGGGCTTGTGCGTGTTTCTTCTTGGAATGACGCCGCATGTACGCCCCCAGGTCCGGGGTGAACTCCTTCAGCTGATTCCACCCGATGTTGTAGCCCTGGTTGATGGCCCAGCCGGATAACACTCCGGATAGCTGTCGATCCTGTTTTGGGTAATACGTATAGGCGGAAATCGAAGCTTGCCCCAATTGTCCAAACACCGATGGGATATTGAACGTGCTGTTCCCGGAATCCGTTCGGCAAATTACGACTCGCGACGCCGCGTATGCAATTCTCGACCATGCTTTGCCACGGCCCTTCCGAAAGTAGCGGGGATCATCGTGTAGCACGCTTGGCAATACTCCATAGATCAGGAAGCTTCCCGTGAACTGGTCCCCTTCTTGTGCCGCAACTCGCTCTCCGAAGGCGCCCCAGCCTTGTCCATAGTGTGGTATGGCATTCGCAGCCTGCGAAATACTAGCCTGAATGATATTGCCGAAGTGCGCGCTCATGTCCCAAAACTGGTGCCAGGCTATGTTGTATTTTTGTTTGCTCGTTAATGGACCCTGGTTCTCCGGCTGGTCGTTATAGGTCATGAAGTTCGGAATGATCCAGAAAATCCGCTTGGGCACCTCGTCATTTGCCTCTTTGTCCTGTGGGTCGGCAGCCTGCGCGTTCGTCTTGCCGTTATCGGTCTGAACTTTTGGCTGCGGGCTGTCTGGCTTCTCTTGACCCCACGAACACACCACGACCAACGCCAGCATCAGCAGTAGCAATCGCCCCGTCCATTGGAAAAAACGCAAAATCATTCCGTTCTTCTCACTTCCATTCCACAACTTATAGATGTGCCGTATAAGCAGGACCGCTCGTAGGCTTATTTCAGTGTACCGAATGCCTCTCAGAACCCCAAATTTCCACCCGCTCTCTGGCGAGAGAGTTAACTCTTCTTACGGTCAACCTTCAGGTTCAAGATGATCTCTTTGCGGCTGTCCAGCGTCGAAACCGTCCGCGAGGTTGACTTTAGTCCACCCAACTCCGCGAACACCTCATAATCCACATTGGGATCCAGTCCGGTGAACCGGTAACTCCCTTCCTCGTCGCTGAAGTGACTGATCACCGTATTGGTCCGCAAATTCTTCAGAAACACCACGGCGTTCTGCAGCGGCTTCTCGTCTTTATCGCTTACCGTCCCTTTCACCGTCCGAAGTTGTAGGTCTTTCTTGGACCCTTGCCCAACCGCCAGTCCATTCAAGACAAAAAAGAAAATCGCCAGCCACGCAAACCTTGCGCCTCGTTTCATGACTTTTGGCCCCGTGGCTCGAGTTTGATCGACAGCCGTTGCTGCACATCCACTTTGCTGTCGACGCTGCGGGTCTGATCCTCGTATTTCTTTATGTGCGTTACCACTTCGTAGTCGTAGCCGGGCACCACGCGCACCGCAAACTCGCCTCGCGAGTTCGTGTACGTCTCGTACAAGAACTTCTTCGCGCCACTCCGTCGGATGCGCACCTGCACGCCGGGGAACGAAAGGGCTCTCTCGTTGAACACTGTTCCAATAATCAGAAAGCTCGGAACTTCCTTTCTTTTCGCTTTACTTGAGGAGCTTCCGGTATCCGTCGCAGGTTGCGCTGCGGGTGCAGCCGACGGCGGCGGAGATTGCTGGGTCGGCTGTTGGGCCGCGCCGAATCCGGGTGAACACAACAGTGCGGCCAACAGCATGGAGCTCAATAAGGTCATGCGGTATTGTGTTGAAGAATTCCCCAACAGTCTGATGGTTCCCACCCTGCTTGGGGATGCCCTGCTCCGGCCTATTCGTCCTCTTCCTCGTCTTCTTCCTCGTCCTCGTCTAGCAGGTCACCGTCTTCGTCGAAGTCTTCCTCGTCCTCTTCCTCAACCTCAAGGTCTTCCTCGTCCTCGTCTTCAAGTTCATCGGAAATCGGGTTCAGTGCCACCGGATGTGTCTGCGACACCTCCAGCTCCGTCTCGCATTCTGGACAGCTGAGGATCTCTCCTTCCTCAACCTCGTCTTCGTCCACGTCTATCTCTGCGGAACATTCTGGGCAACGAAGCACGTCCATCCTCCGATTCAACTTTGCCTGGGTGCGGACTTCATCTCCGCGGGACTCACCATCGGCGTATTATATACCTCGGCGTGGAAAGTCAACCCCAACCCTCCCCGCCGGTATCCAGTTTAACCCAACAACTTGGGGGAAAGAAAAGACCGAATGGCACGCGAATATCCAGATCGGCCAGTGGTAGGAATCGGCGGCGTGGTCATTGACGACGGGCGCGCCTTGCTCATTCGCCGTGGCGCCGAGCCCTTGCGTGGCCACTGGTCCATCCCGGGGGGCACTTTGGAGATAGGAGAATCGCTTCAAGCCGGCGTCGCCCGCGAACTTCTGGAGGAAACGGGCTTGGAAGTCCGTGTCTTGGACGTGATCGAGGTATTTGACCGCATCTTCCCGGCCGAGGACTCTGCCTCGGGCAGCGCTCCCCGCGGTCCACGATTTCACTACGTCATTGTCGATTATCTCTGCGAACGCATTTCCGGCGAAGCACGCGCTGGGAGCGACGTCACCGATGTCGTCTTCGCCCGGGAAGACGAACTGCCTGACTTTCATTTGACCGAGACCGCCGCTCGCGTCCTTCGCAAAGCTTTCGTCATGGACCGCGAGCGACTCAAACCACAGCCTTCCTAAGGCGCGACCCCCGCTCTATCTCTTCTGGATCTCAATATTCCCATTCGAATTCGTCAGCGACAGCGTGCACCCGCCATTCCCAATCCGGCCATTCAACGCGTCTCCACCCAGGTTTCCAGTAGACGTTACTGGCAGATCGCTGGAAATGTGCCCAAACGATGTCCGTGCATTCAGGTCGTAATTCGAGTCCCCGGGCAAACGCACCTGTATCGACGAAAACGAGGTCTTCAGAGTGACCGTCTTACATCCCGACGAAGAGTGAACCGTCGAAACCGTCACGGCCCCATTCTGATTGTCCACGCTGACCGATCCTCCCACATCCTCCAGGGTCACTGCGCCAAAGCTGGTCTTCGCCGACGCATCCCCTTTCACGCCATTGACACTCACGGAACCGTTCGAATTCTCGATGGTCACATTTCCATTCACGCGATGAACCTCCACTGACCCAAAGCTCGTTTTCGCGTAGGTGTCTCCGCCAACGTCATTCAACGTGATTCGCCCGTTTCCCGTGGTTGCTCTTACGCCCTTCGGTAGACCCGACGCATCAATGGACCCGAACGATGTGTTAATTCGCGCTTTGCCCTTAATCTCTTTCACGCTGACGCCGCCATTGGAATCGTCTACTTCCACTCCTCCGGCAATCTGTTCCAGCGACACGTCTCCAAACGTCGTTTTCACGTACACGTCGCTCCCAATCTGCCGTCCACTCACCTTCCCATTCGAAGATGTGCATCGCACATTGCCCGAGATGTTGCCAAGGCTGATCTCACCGAAGCTGGTATTCAGTTGGGCTCCGCCGCTCACCGTATCGGCGTCAATAGATCCATTGCTATTGTTCACGGCCAAGTCCCCATGAACATTGTGCGCGGACACGCGACCGAAGGAGTTACTCACCGTCGATCCGCCAGTGTCCGTCAACTCTACCTGCCCGTTGCCTCCCGAAATCGTCACCGTCCCGGAAATATTATTCACTTTAATCGCCGCAAAACGGTCCTTCACGTCCAAGGTTCCTTTTACCGATGAGACCGTCACCGCTCCATTATTGTCCGTCACCGCGACGTTTCCGTTGGCGCCGTTTGCCTGTACCTCTCCGAACGAATTGGTCAGCTTTGTCGCTCCGCCGTCACGAAACTGCAATTGTCCGTGGCCGTTCTCAATGTCTGCCCATCCTTGCACCCCTTGCACGTCCACATTTCCGAAGTTGTTTTTCATCCACAGTTTTGCATCTACCGGTACGGTAACGTCGTAATCCACCGAATACGACGGCCCACCGATTCGCAGAAAGAACTTCGAATCGTCACTCGGATATACGGTCTGTATTTTGATCCCCTGAGAATCTTGTGCCACATCGATACGCACTTCGCCGGCGTAGCGGTCGGCTTCGGCCTGCGAGTGTGCTTGCACGCGGATCGTCGCAGTAATCTTCACCTCGCGTCCGCCTTCTCCGTGAATCCTCACATCTCCATATTTGTTTGTCAGGCTCACGGTCTGGTTCGCTTCCAGGGTCAACGTCTTTTGAAACTGTTTCGTCGACGTACTCTGACCAAAAGTCCTGCCTGCTGCGGGCAAAGCGGAAAGGCAACCAACCATCATAAGGATTCCGAGTTTTTTCTTACCAAATGACCTGGTAACTGCGTTCATCTCTTCGTCTCCAACACCTCTTGCAACGTTTCCTGCTTCTCCTGGTACATGGCCAGTAGCTCGTACCTTAAGTGCGCATTCGAAGGGTTCCTTCCCGCTTCCATGCGCAGCTCGTCAATCGCGCTGTCCAACACCATCAGCTTTTCCTTATAGCTGGCCATCAACGGCGTCGCCGGCGAATTCAGTTCGGGCTGTGCTTCCGCCGCCAGCTTATCGATGGCCTTCATGTAATCGCGCTCCGTTCGCTCCACCTCGGCCAACGCCGAATTTTTCAGCAGCCGGTCGGAACCCGGGCCCCCCTGATCCGTCCTCCCGTACCGCATTACATAAACGCCCGACAGCGTAACCAACAGCACCAGGGCACTCGCCAGCGCCGTGCGCCATCCTAGCGAAATATCGCTCCACGACCTCAGTTTTTCCCAAAAGCCGACCGCGCTCCGTTCCTTTTCCTGCTGCCTTAGCGAACTTTCAATCTTTGCCCATAGCGCCGCATCCTCGCGATAATCGCGCAGCTCCGCAGCCGCCGCACTCAACGACTTCCATGCCCGAATCTCTTCCGCGCAAATCGCGCAGCTCGCCGCATGTGTTTCCAACGCCGCCCATTCCGCCGCGGTTCCATCCAGAAACACCCGTTCCCGATCCTCGCAACTAATAGTCATCGCCCACCTGCTTCCGCACTCCGCGGTGGTTCCAACATCACCCGCAGATTCTTCTTTGCCTGAAATAGCGTGTTTTTCGAGGCTGTCTCGCTAATTTCCAGCATAGTCGCGATTTCCGCGTGCCGAAATCCTTCCACTTCATACATTAGGAAAACGTCCCGCTGATGTTGCGTCAACGACTGCAGTGCTCGTTCTAGCGCCATACGTAAGGAAGGGTGCGCTCCCGGCGCGCGCGGCTCGGGCCTGGGCACTGCCTCATTCTCTTCTTGTTGCGAATGCTCTTTCCGCCGCACCCGCCGGCGCCGCAAGTCATAACAGGTATTCACCAGGATGCGAAACGTCCAGGTAACGAACGCGGATTGCCCTCGGAAGCTCTTGATTCCCCGCTGGATTTTCAGAAACGTGTCTTGGACGGCGTCTTCCGCGTCCGTCTGCGACCCTAACAAGTTCCGCGCCAGATTCTTCATCCGTGCGCCCTGCAGGCGATACAGGCGCTCGTAGGCGTTCAGGTCCCCGGCCATACACCCCGCGGCCAGCGCTGCGTCTTCTCGAAGGGCACTATTTTCACGGTTTTGTCCGGCTGCGATTCCCGATGGTTCCACTCGCCGCTCTCCCTGGCCTTCCGCAGCTGAGATTGTATCTTCCCACTGCAGCGCAAGTCCCACAGTCCCCATCACATTCTCCTGTGGTATAGACGACCGCGCCCGGCGAAACGTCAGGGTCCGGCAAAACCGCTAACGTCTCCGTAAGTTATTGGAACCTAACTAGTTGGCTATATGGAGGAGATCCTTAGCTGGCTTGTTCTTGCGGCAGCGCCCCTCGAGTCCGCTCCCTCTGCTCAAACGCCACGATAGCATTTCGCAAATCCGCAGGCGTGAAATCTGGCCATCGCTTCTGCAAGAACACAAACTCAGCAAACGCGCACTCCCACAACAGAAAATCCGAGAGTCGCTGCTCTCCTCCCGTGCGGATCAGTAAGTCCACTTCCGTCGACCCGCCCCGTTGCACTTCCGCAAGAATATCCCCAAACGTTTCGCTCGAAAGTGTCGTGGCTTTGTAAAATTTGCTGGCGGCTTGAAACAGCGAATAGCGGGCAGAATAATCCACCGCCAACCGGAGATGCAGCCGTTTGCCATTGGAGGTGAGCGCTTCGGATTCTGCAATCTGGTCGCGCAGAACGGGGTCAAGCCGGTCCCTTCGCCCTAGAATGCTCAGGCGTATTCCTTCGTCCAGGCACTGCTGGGTCTCCGTTTTCAAATATTCCCCAAGAATCTTCAGAATTGCAGATACCTCCGATGCCGGACGCCTCCAATTCGCCGAGGAAAGTGCAAATAGCGTCAGCGTGTGAATGCCCAAATGGGGCGCGCAACGAATCGCGCTCCGCGCCGCTTCCGCACCCGCTTTGTGGCCCGCGGACCGTGGCAGTCCCCGAAACGTCGCCCACCGGCCGTTCCCGTCACAGATAATCGCCACGTGCAACCGGCTCCGGTTGGTCGCACGAGCTTCCGAAAGATCCTGCAAAACGATCGATTTCATAAGCATGCTCATTTCCCCGCCGCCAAACTGGCACAATGTACTTTGTCTTACAAAGTACAAGGGCAAAAAAATTTACCGCTCGCGCGTGGCCCGAATCAACGCCTCCATATGATCCAGGTACCGCTCCAGCGCTCGCCGTCCCGCCGCCGTCAGCCGGTACTCCGTCTTGGGCAGCCGCCCGTCAAATGATTTCGTGCATACGATGTAGTCTGCTTCCTCCAATTTCCGCGCATGCACGCTCAGGTTCCCGTCTGTAGTCTTCAGCAGCGCTTTCAACTCGTTGAAGGTCAGCGACCGGTTCACCGCTAAAGCGCTCACAATTCCCAGACGGATCCGCTCATGGATTAACCGGTCCAGATTCGATGAAACAGGCTGCGCCGCACTCGAGCGGACCGCTGTCGGCCCTTCTTCCCGCGTCGCTCGCTCTTGCCGGGCTGTCGATGACTTAGCCATTACTCCCTTTCGCCGGAGAGGCTCTTAGCCTCCATAACGTAATGCGATCCACATTCCAAAACCAATCTGCACCAACCCAAATCCTGCCGCCATAAATAGATTCCCCCACGACGCCGGAGCAAACAGGGCCATCGCACCAAGGGCCATCAGACACAATCCCATGATCGGCACCGCCCGCACCGAAAATGCTCCGCCGGTTACGATTGCCGTCCCGTACAACAGCAACCATACCCCCGGCAAGGCGGATACGGCTCCTAGCTGAAAGAGCGCCAGTGTTAATAACCCACCCACAACAATGGGTGGCGCGAAACTGAGAAAGAATTTGCGCCCCGGCCCTCTGAACAGCGAGGCATTGGCGCGTCGCGCTTTTGTTGCCGCCGCGGGCGCCGCGATTGCCACCGCGATGAAGGCTTCCGCGAGCCAAACGAACGCCGATCCCGTGGGAGTCGCCTGACGTGCAGCTAGCACAGCAGCCGCCAGCGCCGTAAGCCCCATGGTGACACCACCCCAACCCGGTACCGCCGTGAATTCTGCCGCGGACTCCATGGTCTCGCGGATATAACGAAGGTGGTCTGCCGCGCGGGCATCAATGGGGATGGGTTCGCGACGAAGGGCGCGATTGGAACCGGACACAGGCATGCCAGGAAGATACGGGAAGAAGTAAATTATGTCAAGTACTTTATATCATAAAGTCACCTACGCCACCCTCCGGTACCGCCCCCGCAGCCCGTTCCACCGGATAATGAATACGTCCAGGAACATCTGCACACTATCCCGCAACATGCTTACCTTTGTTGCCGGGGAGTGCGCCCACCGGACCGGCACTTCCTTCACCGCAAGCCCGTGATGCCGGGCCAGATACAGCAACTCTGGATCAAACCCAAATCGCTCGATCGTTTGTTGCTCAAAAATGATCCGGCACCGTTCCCGCCGGAATGCCTTGAAACCGCATTGCGTATCGACAAACGGCAACCACAAAATCAACCGCACAATCTTGTTGAAAACAATCCCCGCGAATTCCCGGAAAGGCGACTCGTGCACCTCAATCAAGCTTCGGTCCACGGCGCGGCTCCCGATTGCCACATCGAATGACGGCAGCGCCGCGAACAGTTTCTCACCTTCCTCGATCGGCGACGACAGGTCTGCATCCGTAAACAACACGATTTCGCCCCGTGCTTCCAGAAAGCCATGCCTCACACTGAAGCCCTTCCCGCGATTCCTTCCATTGGATAGCACGCGTATTTGGGGAATGCGGTCGCGCCACGATTCTGCAACCGCTGCCGTTCGATCAGTGGACCCGTCATCCACCACCAATACCTCAGAGTTCGGCCGCTTTTCTCGCACATATTGCTCAATCTTTTCCAGCGACGCGGGCAAACGTAATTCTTCATTGAAAGAGGGAATCACAATGGAAAGTTCCGGTTCGGCGCTCATTAGAGCCCCCATGCCTTCCAACCGTGTCGTCCGATCAGCGGTACGAATCGGCACCCTTCGCGATGCTCCGTCGTGTAGGTAGCCCCGTGACGCCTCACCAGAAACAGTTGCTGCCGGTCTTCCTGCCCGATAGGTGCGATCAACCGCCCAGTCTCCTCGTTTAATTGCTCCAGCAGCGGCTGCGGAAGTTCCGGCGCCGCCGCGGCCAGCAGAATGGCATCATACGGTGCGAATTCCTTTAATCCCATCGATCCGTCCCCACAATGGACATGCACGTTGCCGTAGCTCAAACGCGCCAGCCGCTCCGCTGCGGATCGCGCCAACTCCGGACGCACCTCGACGCTGTACACTTCTCGCGACAACCGCGCCAGCACTGCCGCCTGGTATCCACAACCGGTCCCAATCTCCAGTACCCTCTCGGTGCCTCGCAAATCCAGCGCTTCGGTCATCGCCGCAACGATGTATGGCTGCGAAATGGTCTGACCTCCCCCAATTCCCAGCGGCTCATCCGAATACGCCAAATTCCTCGACGGCTCGGGCACAAATTCATGGCGCGGAACCTGCGCCATCGCTTCTAATACCGCCAAGTTCTTTATGCCACGCTTCCGCAGTTGCGTCTCCAGCATCTCCGTTCGCACTGCTGAATAAGGATCTTCGGTTACACTCATTTCCGACGAGCCACTCTCCTTGCTCTCCAGTATCTGCTCCTACTGCTCCTCCGAACAGTCACCGACTTAGCAAGACTGTACCCCAGAGCAGGCGCGCCGCAAAACACCACTTCCTAAACTTATTTCAACGGGCACGCGCGCGCTCCCCGTTCTTGGCTCCTTGAGGCTTGGAGGTTTTTATGAAAGCGGCATTAGCTCTTGTCATCATTTACGTCGGGATGTTCTTCGTCGCTATTCAAGGCGGCTCTCCCGGTTCCGTCCAAGCCGCTGCGCAATCGCCCACCGACAAACAAACTTCCGCCAAGGCCACCACCAGCATCGATCCCGTAAAAGATTCGGATATCCGCGCCCTTCTCGAACTCGTCGGCGCCCGGGACCAGGTCCAGGATTCCGTCCGTCAAACTGCTGAGCAATATCGAGAAAAACTTTTAGCCACCGTGCCCAACAATGAGAAAGGCCAGGCTTTTGTCAACGCCACCATCAACGAGTACGAAAAGCGCTACGACGTCGATCGCGTCACCGAGCAGCTCATCGCTCTCTACGATAAGCACTACACCGATGAGGAGATCAAGGGTCTTCTGCAGTTCTATGGTTCTCCTCTAGGCCAGAAGGTCGCCTCCGAAAGTCCCAAGATCTTCCGCGAGATTCAGGAAACCACTCGCGCTGCAGCCGCCAAAGCCGTCCGTGACGCCCTTGAACAGGTCAAGCAGGAAAATCCTGGCGTCGGTCAAAATGCCCACGTCACCATGGGCCAGCGCCGCCCACTCCAGCAACAACCTCGCGCGCAACAACAAGATCCCACCCAGCAATCCGCCCAGCAACAGGATCCTCAATAATCCTCTGCTGGAATTGAAAATTGGTCTTGGTGCTATTGGAAGCGCTTCTTGAACTTGATGTCCACGCCGAAAGTCCCGTTTTGGTCGCGTAGCGCCACCACGGAAATGGATCGCGTCACGATGTACTCCACCTGAATGACCTGTTGCTGGGTCGAGCTCACGTTAGACACGTAGGTAACGGTCAGATTCTGGTTCACCTGTTGTTCTACGGTCACGCGCGCCGCAGCGTTTTGTCCCGAGCCCGTGGTTCCCAAACTCGTCAATCCCGGATCCACGCGGAATCGCGTAATCCCGAAAAGCCTCTCCACGCGCCCGCCCACCTGGCTTGAGATGGCCTCGGAAAGGAGCGCCGATGCGCCGGCTGAACCCGGTTGCCCTACGCCACCCGTGCGTTGCGCTACTTCCGTGCTGGTTTGTCCCATCGCCAGTAGTGTCAGAATATCGGTCGCCGGCAGGGGCGGATCCGATCGGTAAGAAAGGCTCATCTTGCTGGCCTGCCCGCTAAAATTCAGTGTGATTTCGTACTGCTGGATCGTCGTCGTCGCTTCCACGTTAATCACTGGGTCTAAACGGAAGGGGTTTGCAAAATTCAAGTCACCCCGCGTTACCCGGTATCTGCTATCGTGGAAGTACAGCTCGCCCGAAACCACGTGAATATGTCCCAACAAGATGGGGTGCTCGGCTGTTCCGCGGACTCGCAGGTTGGCGTCAGCTTCCAGGTGTGCTCCAGGCCATTCCATTCGAGAATCCGGCGTCGAGCTCGCCTCCACATCGAACTGCAGGTTTCGCAAGAAGCTTGATCCGCTCGGCCCTCCCGGACCAGTGCTGGACACCAGTATTCCGGCGGACTCCAACCCTTCGTTCAACGTCACCCGCTGGATCAGCACCTTCCCGGTCACCAATCCTCCGTCCATCGTCCCCGTTAACCGCAGCGACCCGCCTAGCAGCCAACTCATTCCTTCGGGGTAACGAATACGCAGTCGATCCGTCCGAGCCGAAATGTCGTATCGCAGCGGTTTATCCGAATAATTGACACTTCCCGTCAGAATGATCCTTCCGCCCCCTGCTTCTCCGGAAACATTCTCGAAGAACAATCGGTTCGCATCAAAGACCAAATCACCATGGAGATTGCTCAACCCTGTCGGGAAGTCTGACGACCGCGCGGAAACGTTGTCCAATTTCACTCGCCCCGTGATGCGTGGCCTGTCCAATGTTCCTTCGAACGACGCGTTCATATCCGCATGGCCTGTCGTGTTCACATCCGGGATATAGCCATTTAGCAGTCGCAGGTCCACCGAACCATTCAATTTCAGCGAAACCGCGCGCCTCCCCGTGAACTGGACGGAACCCTTCAATTCCGCGTTTGTATCTGTCCCCTTTAGTGCCGCACTTTGAATCTGCAGACTGTCCCGCGACGAAGTCAGATGAATCGGCCCTGAATTCTCCAGTTGTACGCCACCGTACGTGAGAAGCAGTTTCGTGAAGTTTCCATCGACAACCACTCCCTCCGGATGCTGTAACTCTCCTTTCAGGCTGATGTCCCCGTCCGCAGTCCCATGCCCGTTGAACTTTTCTAAGTGCAATGCCGAGATCAAATAAGGATCGAGGTTGATGTTCTTGATGGACACTTTTCCATCAACCGGATATGGCTCGGTTAGTCCCAACGTGATCTGCCCACCGATGGCGCCCTCACTCATCGCTGAACCTAATTTCAGCTCCGCGGCCTTACCGTCGGCTTTCAGCTCGCCTTCGAAACTGCCGATCACTTCCGTGCCAAACTGGAAGTCCACCACTCGAAAACTTCCATTCGCTTGTGGCTGCCGTATCGGACCGCTCGATTTCAGCCGAAATGAAATCTGCCCACCCACGGGAAGCCCGTTCGTTTTAACCCTTTGGAAATTCGCCAACGGCAGCGACGCTCCTACCAAATCCGTTGTCAGCGCGCCATCCGCAAATTGATACGCCACGTTTCCCGTGACGATTCCCGCGCCACCCGTCTTCTCTGTGCCGGGCGCAAAAAACCGCAATTCCGCATTGCTCAGTCGCACTTCGTCTGGCGACACCGTCAACTGCCCGCGCAGCCGGTTGAACGGAACCGTATACGCCTCGGCGTTCGCCACGTCCAGCAAGCCGGTCAACATTGGCTCAGCTCGTGTCCCACGCCCGTGAAACTGCCCGGTTATCTCACCTGTTATCGGATAATTCTCGCCTGTCAACCCCAACAATGCTTCCATTGGTACTTTTTCCAAATTCAGCTCGCTAGACCATTCGTTTTCTGGACGGAATTCCCAATCCGTCAGCATCAATTGCCCATCGATGTCCACCGCCATCGCGCCGCGCGATACGTGCCCTTGGGTAATGATCAAATGGTCCGGCGCGTAGCTCAAATCCCCGTCAATCGTGTCCAAGCGCGTGTTCGCGTACCGCATGCGCTCCCCGTGAAAATGCCCCTGGAATTGTGGTCCGTCGGAAGGGCCCGTTATCTTCCCATTCCATTGCAATGCCCCGCCAATGCGAACCTCCGCCTCTTTCGTTCCAGGTTTGTCTCCCGCAATGGCATGGATGAAATCGTTCCAATCCAGCAGTGACCCAATGGCCAGGTGAGCTTCCAATGCGGTATCTTTCGGATCCAATACCCCGTTGAAGGTACCGCGCGACGTCGGCGTCTCAAAGAAGCCTTGTGAGATTTCCAGCTTACTCGTCCGGTCGTGATAGTGCAGTTTCCAGTCTCCCGTCACCGGCATGTGCCCTTCGTACACTTCCTCCGGCGGTGTCCAATGCATCGTGCCTGCCACATCGAAATCCTCGAAACTTCCTCGCCACGTCTCCACCGTGTCCCCGGAAACCACCGAGTCCCAATGCAATTGATCAACCGGGAATCCTGCGTGATCGATGGCCGGCGTAATTGCGGATAACCGCACATTCTGTATTTTCGTATCTGCGCGGAACAGCAATCCGTCGTACCGCATCGTGATTCGCCCTTTTACGCTTCCTCCCAATGCGTATGCCGCAAAATCGGGCAACACCACCTGCTTCGGCTCCAGCGTATAGCTCGACCGAGCGCTCAAATTGGCGGAATGGAAATCGCTAAAGCCCAGAGTCACGTTATCCCCGGCGAAGCTACCCGACCCCCCAAACGCCCCATTTGCTACAGTCCCTTGCCCTCTCAGGTCGATTCTTCCCAGTGGCACTTCCGGCGTTCGGAATGTCTCCCGGATATCCAGCAGGTCGAGCCATGCCCGGTATTTATAGTCCCACACCGGATTCACGAGATCTTTCGCGTGGGCTTGCAAGTCCACGTGCGACCGCCCGACGTCCACCACCGCCTGATCCACAGTGATTCCTTCGTCGTGCGAGATCGTAAATTTCGCGGTCACGTTCGCCGGCACCGGAACGTCTCGTCGTCTGGCCAGTTCGATCGCTTGCCAGTCCAGCGCGCCCAGGTACATCGGCTTATCCGCCGTTCCACTCAGATCCAACGTAAATTGCAGCTCCCCGCCCTCCATTTCCACCAGCGATTTGACGTTGTTATAAAGGATCCAGCCGTCCTTGATCTGGATGTGGTGTATGCGCAGGTCCAGGAGTCTTTGCAGCGCCGGCTCCTTCGATTTGCTCCCCGGCAATGTTGGCAAATTATTCTTGCCATCCCTTTCAACCCGCACATGCACATGTGGCTGCTCCAGAATCAGGTCGTTCAGCCCCACGCGCCTTCCCCAGAACGAATCGATACGCAGCCCGACGCGCGCCTGTTCGGCGCTAAACAACGGCTCCGTATCTTGGGGTTCCGTGCCGTGCACCACTAATCCGTTGATGGTCACGTCCAACGAAAACCATCCCACTCGGACGGTTCGGATTTCCACGCGTGTACCAGTCATCGCCTGTGCTCGGTGAATCAACACGCGCCGCAGCAGTGGATTGGCCAACCCGCTTCCCACCGCAATAATTGCCAACGCAATCAGCAGCACTGTCCAGGTGCCCAGCACCCACAACAAGTGTTCCAGCCACAGAATTCTTCGCCAGCGCGACTCTTTGCTCATTTCCCGTTCTCGTCCAGCAAATTCTCTACCTTCAGCCGCCCCCGGCTCTCTTTCAGCCAGCGGTCCGCTTGCTCGTTGATAGCCCTCTGCACCAACGCCTCTTGTATAAAAGGCCGCGCCGCGTCCAGCGTTGGCGGTGCTTGCCCGCGGGACTCTGCTCGTGGCACCACCCTTGTCTTGTAAAACTCCTCGACATCCTGTTCTTCCACGTGCGTCGACGCCCGGAACCGCGAATCCAGATAATTACTCAAGTACAGCTGCGATCGCAGCATCCGCAAAAGCTCTTCGTCGCTCAGTCCAGCCTGTTTTTGTCTCTCCTCAAATGCTTCTGGCGAGGAGAACGACCGTTTCAATCTCTCCAGGCTCCTCTGCACCTCTGCATCCGACGGCTGAGGAAACAAGGACGCCTTCGCTTCATTTCGCACGATCCATTGGTCAATTAGCCGATCCAGAATTTGCGCATCGCTTTCCGGCTTTTCGTCCAGCAGGGTCTGGTATTTCGCTAGGGTCCTCACATCACTCATGAGAATGATGTCCGCATCCACCCGCGCGACAATTCGGTCCACCACCTCTTGTGCCGCTGTCCATTCGCCCGCGACTAACAGGCACATCGCTGCAATCCGTATTTTTCTGCCAACTGGCATCAGAAGCTCGATCCTAAGTTGAAAAAGATCTGGAACTTCGGCAGCCGTGTTCCCTGCTGACACAAGGGCACATTATCCTTACAGGGAATCACAAAATACGGCTGGTGCAGCGCATACCCCATATCGATGCGGATTGGCCCTACCGGCGTCGCGTACCGCAATCCGAATCCGACCGTGTTCGAAAAGTAGTTGAGTTCGTTTGTGCAGTTGTATTCGCACAAAGTCGGATTGAATCGCCCCGGCGCCACTCCCGGGTATGCCGGTTTGAAAACTGGTTCCGGCGAAGTCCACCGCAGCGTAATCCGGTTCAGTTGGCTATAAACATTCCCGCCATCATAGAAAAACGCGCCGCCTAGACTTGTGCCAATAATCGGTAGCTTCATCGGGAACCGCAATTCCTGGTTCAAAATCAGCATTGCCTGCCCGCCCACCGGAAAGCCGGTCAGCGCGTCGCGCGGCCCCGCCTGATTCAACGCAAATCCTCGCAAGGATGTGCCGCCGCCGGCATACAACCGTTCTGGTAATGGAATCAATTGCGGCGATGGCGTGCCGGTTTGCGCCGGAAATTGCAATGAGACCGTCGAGGCAAACGGCTCCAGAATCCCCAGCCGGATCGAGCGCGCGAAACTCCAATTTCGCGAGATCTTGTGATACGTCGAATCTTGCAAAAATAATCGCAAGAAACTAGCGCTCGAACCCAGCGCTGTACTGGCCACGCTGAAGTCCGCCGTGTTGAATGAACCCTTGCTCGCATCCGCCGGGTTATCTCGCGTGTCCCGGAACCACGATGTACTGAACTCCGACACCAGCGTCGGCTGGTAGAACAACGGCACCTCTTCCTCCGGCACGTTCAGGTTGCTCAGTGTGACTTTGCGGAACGCGTACCGGAACAGCCAAGACGATCGAGACGTCAAGCGATCCGTCAGCTGCAGGTTCCCCTCATACCTCGTTTGCGTGAATGTATTGATGTCTGTCGACTTCTCCACGTACGCCGTCGCCTGCAAACTCAGGTTGTCTCTGTTAAATGTCTCCGGCGAATCATAAGCCAGCAACGCCCGTCCTTGAATCGTACTTGCGCGCAATTTCAAGCTGAGCGTATCCGCGCGTCCCGTTAAGTTCTGTTTCGAAATCTCAAAAATTCCTCGTGGAGACGCTTCGATCTCTCCTCCGGTTGGGTTCGTGGTGCTTGCCAGCCGCTGCACCTCAAATCCACCCCCGTACGCGATGGTATAGCGCTTTGCCTCTTCCACCAGCACCACCACATCCTTGTCGGGATCTGTACCATTCGGATTCTGGGTATCGATGGTCACGCGATTAAAGATGCCCAGGTTGTACAACCGTTGCTGCGACTCCACAACGTCCCCTTCTCGCAGCGGTTCCCCCGGCACTACCTTCACTTTGCGTTCGATGACGTACCGCCTGGTGTGCTTGTACCCAGTGATCAGTACCCGCCGCACGATCACCTGGCTTCCTTCCTCAATCTTGTAGGTCAGTTCTATTGGTTCTGCACGGGCGATCCGGGAAACGCTGTTCTCGTCAGACAACTGTTCGCCTTTCCCCTTGCTCTCGGCCTTCTTTGCTCCTGGGCCTTCCGTTTCCTTCGATGTGTCCGGCGTTGCGGTCCAGGAAAACGTCGCGTTTGGATATCCCTTGCTGTAGTACAGCGCCAAAATATTGTCTCGGTCCGATCCAATGCTGACTTCCGAATACGGTTGCCCCGGCAACGAACCCACTACTTGTCTGATTTCCTCCTCGGAAACCGCTTTCATCCCCTCCAGCTTCAAACCCGATACCAGCGTCTGCTTGCCTTCGCTGATGTTGAAACGCACCGTAAGTTCGCCAGCCTTATTCTGCTCAATCGTCCCGGCTTTCACCGTCGCCGACAAAAATCCGTTCGCTGCGTACAGGTTCTTCATCGATTGCACATCGGAATCCAAAAGGCGTTGACTGAATCGTGGTTTCACAAACAGCGAGCTGGGAATGATCGAAAGCCGGCTGAGCAGCAACTGCTCGTTGAAATAGCGATTCCCTTCAATCTCGATCCGCAGCTTGTTGTACCGCTGCCCCCGGTCCACCTTATAGGTAATGGTCTCTTCCTCGAGTCTCAAATCGGAGTTCTTGCTGGTTATCGTGCTGTCTGACAACGCATAATCCACTTTGGCGTCGAAATAGCCTTCTCGCTCCATGCGCTCCTGTAAATTCCGTTTGCCCTCTTCCAATAAGTCCGGGTCGACCGAGGCTTCCTGATAGATCGGAATGAGTTTCCGTTGATCGCGCTTTGAGAATTTCGCTCCGTCAACAGCCAGCCTTATCAATGGACCCGCGGTTACATCGAGCGTCAGTGGCAGCGTGTTCGTTGCAGTGTTGTATTCCCCTCGCCGCAGCGACACCCGTTCACTCAAGTGCCCTTTCTTCTCCAGGAATTTGCGGATTCGTCCGACGGCGCTCTGCCCTCTTGCGATGGTCAGTTCCGTTCCCGGCTTTAACCTAAACAGCTTCAGTAGTTCCGAATCGCTGTATTCCGTATCGTTTTGCAGATTCACTGAACTCAGACGTACCCGCGGTCCTGGGCTCACGTACACGATCACATCCATTTGATGGGTCTCGGGGTAAGCTCGCTTTTCGGCCTTGACCTTTGCCAGGTACAATCCATCATCCTGCAGCGCATCCTTCAGCCGCGTCACCGCTTGTTCCAGGTCGGCCACGCGATAAGTTTGCCCCAGCGCCAACTGCATCGCGCCTGCTGCCGATGCTTCCGACGGCGGCGGTTTCAGCCCTTCGATAATCACTTGGTTGAAAAACAGGTTTTCCGTTACGACGAAATCCAACCGGATTCCGCCGGTCACTGGCGTCGCCACCGCCTCAATCGTCGCGTAATCCCCCGTGGAATACAGCGTCCGAATGCTAGCCGCGACATCATCCGGGTTCAGAGGTTCACCCACTTTTTCCGGAAGCTTCGGGATTGTGGCTGACACCGGCTCACCGCTTTTCTTTACCACTCGCACTTCCCGCACCACCGCCAGCTGCGCCGGTTTCGCCGGCTCCTCTGCGGCCTGCTGTCCACACGCGCACCGCCCTCCCAGCGCTACGATCAGGAGCAGTACCACTCGCAAGCCGTTGGCCCAAGCCAAGTTCATTCGTTCCATTAGTCAGACGAAGCGTAGCACACGCGGCGTTGCTTCCTCGGGTGCCTTTAGCGCTATCATGAGAGGGGTTCGCTTTGCTGGGATTTCATTCTACGTGATTCACCCTCTTGACCAAAAATACTCGCGCCAAATGCTCTTTCAGCCTCTCGGCCGTGATGGCCAGGAGCGTCTCTCTACCTCCAGCACGGTCTTGGTTGGCTGCGGTGCCATTGGTGCGGCCGCTGCCAACCTCCTGGTCCGCGCTGGCATTGGACATCTCCGTCTAATTGACCGTGATTTCGTCGAACTCTCGAACCTCCAACGTCAGTCTCTGTTCACAGAATCCGATGCCCGCGAAGCTTTGCCCAAAGCCATTGCCGCTGAGCGCCATCTCCGCTCCATCAATGCCGACGGCCACGTCGAAGGCGTTGTCGCCGACCTCACCCCTCGCAATGCTGCCGACTTGCTCGCCGGCTTTCCTTTAATCCTCGACGGCACCGACAACTTCGAGACCCGCTTCCTCGTCAACGACTTCGCCGTCAAAACCAACACTCCCTGGATCTACGCTGCCGCCGTCGCCAGTTACGGCCTCACCATGACCATTCTGCCCGGCAAAACGCCCTGCCTCGCTTGTCTTCTCGATTCCCCCGCCGGTGCTGGCCTCGAAGAAACCTGCGACACTATCGGCGTGCTTGGCCCGATCGTCAGTCTCATTGCTTCTCTCGAAGTTGCCGAAGCCTTGAAACTCCTCGCCGGACGAGAGTCCGCCCTTCACGGCCGCCTGCTCTCCTGCGATGTCTGGTCCGGTCGGTTTCAATCCGTTCAACCCGAACGCAATCCACAGTGTCGCGTTTGTGTTCAACACCACTTCGCGCACCTCTCCGGCGAAGCTCAACCTCACATCACCATGTGCGGCCGCGATTCCGTCCAGATCCATGAACGCACTCGCGCGCTCGATCTCCAGTCTCTGCAGGTTCGCCTCTCCTCTTTCTTTTCCGATGTTCGCCAAAACGGATTTCTCCTCCGCTTTCGCATCGAACCCTACGAAATGACGGTGTTCTCCGATGGCCGCGCTATCCTCAAAGGGACCAAGGACCCCGCCATCGCGCGTTCGTTGTACGCCAAATATATTGGTGCGTGAAGTTCGCTTTCAGCGAAGGATGCCACTGCGTCCCGGGGGCGTGCGCATGGCCGCACGGTCCAGGTTCTCCCGCAAATTCATTAACGTCAGAAACGTGCTCAACACCCGTGCCTTCAGATCATCGGTCAAGTGCAGCCCGCTGGTCGCTACACGCGCTAACCGCTCGCCATTCTCGGTGATGAAACGCATGATCTCCCGTTGTCGTTCGTGCGGGGTATTGCCCAAAGCCGTCTCCCGTCGCATTTCCGCGCACCCCGCCTCCAACGAAAGCGTAAAGTGCAGAATGCACAGCTTATGTTCGGCCAGGGCGTATGGCACGTCGTGCTTGCACCCGGAGATGTGGCACAGTTCGCTCATGGGCGAGAGTCGCTGATTGTTGATACGTAACATTCCCCGGGCCGAAAAGCCAGCAATCATCTGCGCTTTGCACCCTATTGTGCAAAGCCCCCTTCCCTGTACCTTCGGTCAGACCACCTCCAAGGCGTCCTCCAGGTCCGCAATAATGTCGTGCCAGTCCTCCAGCCCTAGCGACAGCCGGATCCCTCCCGGTTGCAGTCCGCACCGCAGCTTTTCTTCCTCGGGTACCACCGCATGCGTCATCGAAAACGGATTCTCGATCAACGTTTTGATCTGCCCCAGGCTCACTGCCAGCGTGATCGTATACGCCTTTTCCGCCACGTGATCGACGAAGCGTTCCGCCGCTTCCGCAGCCGCCTTGGCACTGCCGTTTTTGCCTTTCAACTCGAAGTACAGCATGCTTCCCGGCGCGAATGTGCCGTCGGCCGTGGCCATCTGCCGTTTGGCTAGTTCGCGTTGCGCAAAGTTCGGCAACCCGGGGTAAATCACACGTCCCACCTTTGGCTGGTGTATTAGAAAATCGGCCACATGCATCGCGCTCTTCTGCTGGTTCACCATTCTCGTTGCCAACGTCGGCAGCCCATACACCAGGATCGGCCAGGCATTCTTCGGCGAAAGCACTCCTCCAAAATCCTTTCGGTACAGCATCAAGTGGTTGAAGTACTCGCTAGCGCCGATCACCGCGCCGCCTGTCTCTGTCCCGAATCCGCCGATATCCTTGGTCAAACTGTGCACCACTAGGTCCACGCCATGCTCTAAGGGGCGCTGGCAATAAGGAGTCGCGAACGTGTTATCCACCACGATGCGAATCTTCTCTGTCTCCGCTCTTCCCGCGTTCAATTCGTCGACGACTTTCCGCACCGCCCGCATATCGATCAATTCCATCGTCGGATTCACTGGCGTCTCGAAATACACGACCCGGCAATGCCTCGTCGCCACCTTTCGCAGTGATTCCACCTTGGTCAAGTCGCAAAAATCCGTAGTTATTTGGTACCGTGGCAGCCAGTTCGTCATCAGGCTGTGCGTACATCCATATAACACCCGGTGCGCCACAATCTGCTCGCCTGTACCCGTCAGAATCCCCAACGCCGCGCTGACCGCTGCCATCCCCGTTGCGAAAGCTACCGCGACTTCCCCGCCTTCTGCGACCGCCAAATTTTCTTCCAGCATTCCACGAGTTGGCTCGTCCAGCCGGTCGTATATATAAATCGGTGCGCGCCGCGATTCCGGCGTGGCAAACTCCACAAATCCTTGCGCCCCGCGGTGCACCGACGACAACCGGTAGGTCGCCGAACTTGTTTGCGGCGGCACCACGTGGTGATCGTAGTCCCACCGTCCAGTGGCAAAACTCCCGTGAATTAGTCTCGTCCGCAAACGGTACTGTTCGTGCGGCTTTTTGAGCGTGCGTTCTTTTTTCATGGCTGGCTCCTTCGGATGATTGGGAACCCGCGAGAGGTGAGTGGCCCCGGCAAACGGGAGAGCGATTCCGTGCGGTACTTCTCCTACAGTTTACTCGCCTGGGCGCTGCTCTGCTGCCAGCTGTGCGCAACTGCGCAAAACATCCAACATTCTTTTTGACCGCCTCACAAAAAAGGATTGTATAAATATACATGCGTTTGTATAATTTCTTTGGACACGAATGAGCGCTACAAAAACATTTCGCCACGGCCAGATTCTTCGCCTGGTTTCCGCCGAGCGCATCTCCAATCAGGAGGACCTTCGCCGCCGCCTTGCGCAACAACGCATGCGCGTCACCCAGGCTACCCTCTCCCGCGATCTCCAGGAACTCAAGCTGGTCAAGACCCGAGACGGCTATCGCGCTCCCAACGCTTCGCCCGAAGAGCCGCCCTCCGCGACAGTTCCCCTTCTCACGCGCGCCCTTCGCGAATTCTTGCTCGATATTCGTCCCGCGGAAAATCTTCTGGTTCTCAAGACTCCGCCCAGTGGTGCGCAGCCCCTGGCCGCTGCGGTCGACGCTGCCAAGTTTTCTGAAATTGCCGGAACGATTGCCGGGGATGACACCGTTCTCATCATCACCCCCAATCGCAAGTCCCGCGAATCCCTCCAAAAGGAAATCGAATCACACGTAAAATGAGGGATTCCCGGAACATCGCCGTTATTGGTGTCACTGGCTATACCGGTTTCGAGTTGGCCACGCTGCTCTTGCGCCATCCGGCCGTGTCCCAGCGCACCTTCTACGTCCGCGAAACCAACGGCTTTCAGTGCCTCTCCCAGCTCTTTCCGCAGCTCCGTGCTCGCGGCGAGGCTCCCCTACGTCCGCTCTCGCTCGATGCCATTATTTCCAGTGATGCTGGCACTGCTTTCCTGGCCACGCCCCACGAAGTGTCTGCCGAAATTGCTCCAAAGCTTCTCGATGCCGGTCTCCGTGTCATCGACCTCAGTGGCGCCTTTCGTTTTGCTTCCCCGGAAACTTTCACCTCGTGGTACAAGCTCCCGGCTCCCCACGCTTCTCGGCTCCCCGAAGCGGTTTATGGCATGCCGGAGCTGTACGCCGATCGCATCGCCACCGCAAAGCTCGTTGCCAATCCCGGCTGCTACGCCACCAGCGTCATCCTGGCCTTGCGCCCTCTCGCGCAAGCGGATCTTCTCGCGACATCGCAAAACGTCATTTGCGACTGCAAATCCGGCGCCACCGGTGCCGGCAAAGATCCTCGTCGCGATTTGCACTTCGTCGAAGTCGACGAGAACTTCCGCGCCTACAATCTTTTCTCGCACCGCCACACTCCCGAAATCGTCGACCATACGGGTCTGCCCGAATCACAAGTCATCTTCACCACCCACTTGCTTCCCGTGGCCCGCGGGATCCTTTCCACCATTTACGTTTCTCTCTCGTCCAAGCAAGCTCCGGACGCCATCGAGAAGCTCTATCGTGAGTTTTTTGCTGGCAAGCCGCTCGTCCGCGTTTGGCCTGCCGGGAAATTCCCCGAGCTGCAGCACGTCACCAACACCAATTTCTGTGACATCGGCTTTGTTCTCGACAAAGATGGCCGGCGCCTCATCCTCATTTCCTGTCTCGACAATCTCGGCAAAGGCGCCGCGGGCCAAGCCATTCAAAATCTCAATCTCATGCTCGGCATCGACGAGCAAACAGGACTTCTATGAGAATCGTTATTAAATTCGCTGGAGCGCTGCTGGAAGATGCAGCCACCGTTAATTCGATCTCGCTTCACGTTGCCAATCTCGCTCGTCACGGCCACGAAATTCTCGTCATCCACGGCGGCGGCCGTCTTTTCACCGCTACCCTTAAGCGCCTTGGCATCGAAAGCGAGTTTGTCGCCGGTCTACGCATTACCGACCGCGAAACCCGCGACATCGCCGTCATGGTCTTTGGTGGTCTTCTCAACAAGCGGCTTGCCGCCTCGATCACCTCCGCCGGTCAACCCGCCATCGGCATTTCCGCCGCGGATGCCGCCTGCTTCTCTGCAGCGCCTTTGGTCCACAACGACGTGGAAGGTAGCCTCGGATTTGTCGGCTATCTCACCGGCGTGAGAACTTCCGTCCTTGAATCGCTCTGGCGCGAAAAACTGCTTCCGGTCGCGGCTTGCTTAGGCCAAGGCGCTGACGGCGAACTCTACAATATCAACGCCGACCACATGGCCGCCGCTTGCGCCGAATTTATCAATGCCGACCATCTGATTTATCTCACCGATGTCGCCGGCGTCCTTCACGGCGACAATGTCATCTCCGCCATTTCTTGCCAGGAGGTCGAAAGTCTCGTGCAGGCCCGTGTCGTCTCCGGCGGCATGGTCCTCAAACTCGAAGCCGCCAAACGTGCCCTCGAAGGCGGCGTCAGCGAAGTCCACATTGTCGGCGGTGATTCCGCCTCCGCCGTTCTCGATCCGCATCTCTTCACCGTAACTTCCAACAAAAACTCGATCCCAACTTTGCCTGGTACTCGCGTCCTGCGTACGTCCGGATTCGCTTCCCAGGCATTCGTTTAGTTTCATGGAGAAAAAAGAATGACTGCATCCTCTGTATCTCTCACTATCCCGCTTGCGAAAGACCTGCTGACTGGCGCCGAATATGGCCCGGCCGAAACGCGGGATCTGCTGCACCGCACTGCCGAGATCAAGGCTCGTCCCTCGCGCTACGCCTCGGTTTTGCGCAACAGACATATCGCGCTGATTTTCGAAAAGCCTTCTTTGCGTACTCGCGTTACGTTCGAGGTTGGCATTCAGAGCATGGGCGGCTTCGTGGTCTTCCTCGATCACACGCAAGCCCGTCTCGGCGAGCGCGAATCCATCCCCGATGTCGCGCGCAATCTCGAGCAATGGGTGCAGGGTATCGTCGCCCGCGTTTACGAGCAGCGCGTCCTGGAAGAAATGGCCGCCAGCATCCAGATTCCGGTGGTCAACGCCCTCTCCGACAAGTTTCACCCGTGCCAGGCGCTCGCGGACTTTTTTACCCTCGAAGAAAAGTTTGGCTCGGTGAAAGGCGTCAAGCTTGCCTACGTCGGTGACGGCAACAACGTCTGCCACTCGCTTCTCTATTTAGCGGCACGCCTCGGCGTCCACATTCGCATCGCGACTCCCGCGAACTACGCCCCCGATGCCGACGTCGTAGCCGACGCCAAGCGTGTTGCCAAAGAGACTCACGCTAAGATCGACCTCTTCACCGATGCCCACGAAGCGGTCAGTGGCTGCCAGGCCGTTTACACCGACGCTTGGACCAGTATGGGCTTTGAGGCCGAAACCAAGGTTCGCAGGCAGGTGTTCAAGCCTTATCAGGTCAACACCAAACTCATGCAAGCGGCTGCACCTGGAGCCGTTTTTATGCACTGTCTTCCGGCACACCGCGGCGAGGAAGTTACCAGCGAGGTCTTGGACGCTCCTTATTCCGTCGTCCTGCAGCAATCCGAAAATCGTATGTACGTGCAGAAGGCCATCCTGCACGCGCTTTACACCTAAAATTTTCGCTATCTACCTAGGAGAAAAAAAGAAGTGACCCCAACCGTACATAAACCGAAGAAAGTTGTGCTTGCCTATTCCGGAGGACTCGATACCTCCATCATTATTCCCTGGCTCCGCGAAAATTACGGTTGCGAAGTCATCGCCATGATCGGCGATGTCGGCCAGCAGGAAGACCTCGAAGCCGCTCGCAAAAAAGCTCTCGCCACCGGCGCAACCTCAGCCCATGTCGAAGACCTACGCGAGGAGTTCATTCGCGATTACATCTGGCCCACACTCCGTGCCGGCGCGGTTTATGAGCACACCTATCTGCTCGGCACCTCCATGGCCCGTCCCGTGATTGCCAAGCGTCAGGCTGAACTAGCCCTGGAACTGGGCGCCGACGGGCTCTCTCACGGTTGCACCGGAAAGGGGAACGATCAGGTTCGCTTCGAGCTGGCCTACAAAGCCATCGCTCCTCACGTCCAAATTATTGCTCCGTGGCGCGAGTGGGCTATCGACTCTCGCGAGGACGCCATCGCCTATGCCCAAAAGCACAAGGTGCCCGTCGAGCAGAGCAAGAAAAACATCTACAGCCGCGACCGCAACATCTGGCACCTCAGCCACGAAGGCGGCGAACTGGAAGATCCCGCCAATGCTCCTAACGAAGCCATGTGGCAGTGGATCGTTTCCCAAGAAAAAGCACCCGACAAACCCGAGGAAGTGGAGATCGGTTTTGATTCCGGCACTCCCGTATCCGTCAACGGCAAGAACCTCGGTCCGATCGACTTGCTCAACACCGTGAACGACATCGCCGCAAAGCACGGTGTTGGCCGCACCGATCTCGTCGAAAACCGTCTTGTCGGCATGAAGTCTCGTGGTGCCTACGAGACCCCCGGCGGCACCCTGCTCATCACCGCGCATCGCGAACTCGAACGCCTTACCGTCGATCGCGAAACCGCTCATTTTGCCCAGGCTCTCTCGGTTCGCTACGCCGAACTCGTTTACAACGGCCTGTGGTTTTCCCCGCTTCGTGAAGCGCTCGACGGCTTCTTCAACGTGGCTCAGCAGCGTGTCACAGGCTCAGTTGGCCTCAAGCTCTGGAAGGGCACCCTCAACGTCACCAAGCGTCTCTCGCCCTACTCCTTGTATCGCGCCGACCTCGCCAGCTTCTCCATGGGCCGCTACAATCCTAAGGACGCCGAGGGCTTTATCAACCTTTTCGCGCTTCCGGTCACGGTTCGACCGAAGGCCAAAGCCGAAAGCTCCAAAGCTTAGTGTCACCGAGGGGCGCGGCACTCGTAACAGTGAAGCGATGTGCTGCGCCCTAACCTTTGTCATAGGGCTGTCATCCTGAGGAGCGAATGTCCGCCGTGGCGCGCAGCGCGAAGGCGGACGCGACGAAGGATCTCAACCGACCCGTGATCTAGTTTGTCGACGAATTGGCACGATTGGTTTAACTGAGAACTAAGAACTGACAACTGAAGACTCTATGTCCGAACGCAAAGATGACCGACTCTGGGGTGGCCGCTTCGACAAAGCGCCCGATGCGCTTTTCGACGCCTTCCAGAACTCTTTTGCCTTCGATGTCCGCCTGCTTCCCTACGAAATCGCGGTAGACCGCGCTTGGGCCAAAGCCCTTCAGCGGGTCGGCATCCTTACGGAATCCGAACTCCGCCAAACCCTCGCGGCGCTCGACAAAATCACTGAGCGTGCAGAGCAGGACCCCATCTGGCTGGCTTCCTCCAACGCCGAAGACGTCCATCACTTCGTTGAAAAAGCCCTTGTAGAAGAGCTCGGCCCCATCGGTTGGAAGCTTCACACCGGCCGCAGCCGCAACGAACTCGTCGCCACCGACTTTCGTTTGTTTGTAATTGACGCAGCTGCGGAAATCCGCGGCGCCCTTATCGCACTTATCCGTGTTTTCATCGCTCAGGCCAAGGCCAATCTGCAAACGCCCATGGCGGGCATGACCCACATGCAGCATGCCCAGCCCATTCTCCTCTCGCATTTCCTGATGGCGCACGCGCAAGCCTTCACCCGCGACCTTCAGCGCATCCAGAACGCTGCCATCTCTGCCGACGCTTGCCCCATGGGCTCGGGCGCGATTGCCGGCAATGCTTATGGCATCGACCGCGAAGTCCTCGCGCGCGATCTCGGTTTCTCGCGCATTACCGCAAATAGTCTCGACGCCGTCAGCGATCGGGACTTCGCGCTCGACTATCTCTTCGCTCTTTCCGGCATCGCCACCCATCTATCGCGACTAGCAGAAGACTTCGTCCTCTTTGCGTCCCAGGAATTTTCCTACGTCATTCTTCCCGACGAATACTCCACCGGCAGTAGCCTCATGCCACAGAAGAAAAATCCCGATTCGTGGGAATTGCTCCGTGGCAAGACCGGTCGCATCACCAGCGCTCTTTTTGCGCTTTTCACCACCCTGAAGGGGTTACCCACCAGCTACCAACGCGACCTTCAGGAAGACAAGGAAGCCCTCTTCTCCGCTCACGATCAGATGGAAGACATGATCTGGGTCGCGTTAGGTGCGCTAAGTGGGACTCGTTTTCGAGAGGATCGTCTCCGCGCTGCCGCCGACGACCCCAATTTGTTCGCGACAGATGCGGCGGACTATCTTGTTCACCGCGGCGTTCCTTTCCGTCAGGCGCATGATCTTATCGGACGTGTCCTTCGCGAAGCGGAACGGCAAGGCAAACCTTGGACTCAGTTGTCTTTGGAAGAAGTCCAGAAGATATCCGCTCTCTTCGAGAAGGATTTTCTGGAAGGTCCGTCCGTCGAGGACGTCATCGCCAACAAAGTTGTTCTAGGCGGTACTGCACCGGAACCCGTTCGTGCTGCCATCGCGCAGCTCGAGCAACATCTCTCAAATCTGGAGAAAACGCCATGAGTCTCGCTCCCATTGTCTATATCGTCGAACCTGCCTCCTATCACGCGGAGGATCGGAGGTCCCTTCCGTGAGCTGCGCGTTCGCCTGGCGGATCCACCTCCTATGAAACAAGCTCCTTCCGAAGCGGCTCTTCCCCGTGGCTTTCGTTTCGCCGCCACTGCTTGCGGCCTGAAAAAGACCGGCGCTCTCGACTTGGCTCTCCTTTCCAGCGACGTGCCTGCGTCTGCCGCCGCCGTCTTCACCCAGAATCTCGTCGTTGCTGCTCCGGTTGTCGTCTCCAAAGCGCATCTGAAAGCGTCCAAAGGCCGCATGCGCGCGGTCATCGTCAATGCTGGTAACGCCAACTGCGCCACTGGGGCCGCCGGCTATGCCGTGTCCGTGAAGACCGTAGAGGAAACCGCGCGCCACCTTCGCTGCAAGCCTGAGGAAATCTTCGTCTGCTCTACAGGGGTCATCGGCGTCCCTCTTCCCGTCGAGAAAATTCTTCGCGCGCTGCCGGGCATCGCCAGGAATCGCCGCCCCTCCGCTCGTTCTTTCGCGGAGTTCTCCCTCGCCATCTGTACCACCGACACGCGCCCCAAAACCGAGACGGCTTCCTTCAAAATGGCTGGCCGCCGTATTCACCTCGTCGGCTGCTCCAAGGGCGCAGGCATGATTCATCCCAATATGGCCACCACCCTGGCTTTCGTTGCCACCGACGCCAACATTTCTCCATCGCTTCTTCAAAGAACTTTGCGTGAGGTCACTACCCGCACCTTCAACTCCATCACCATCGATGGCGACACCTCCACCAACGATACCCTTCTGGTCTTAGCCAATGGTGCCGCCGGTGCGCCCGCCATCAAACCCGGCTCTTCCGCCCATCGCGCTTTCTCGCGCGCGCTCGAAGACGTCTGCCAATCCTTGGCGCTGCAAATTGTCGCCGACGGTGAAGGTGCGCAGCGCGTCATCGAAATCGAAGTTCGTGGCGCAAAGTCCGAAGCGGCGGCTCGCCGCATCGGCCAAACCATCGCCACTTCGCCCCTGGTGAAAACTGCCTTCGCCGGCGGCGATCCTAATTGGGGCCGCATCTTCGCCGCTGCCGGACGCGCCGGCGTGAAATTCGACCCTGATCGCGTCGAGATCCACATGGCTGGCATCCCTGTTCTTCGCCGCGGCCAGCCTCTCGCTTTCAACGAGCGCGCCGCCAGCAACCGCCTGCTCGAGAAAAACGTTCACGTCATCGTGAATCTCCACGCCGGCCGCGCTTCCGCTCGTTACTGGACCTGCGACTTCACCGCGGAATACGTGCGCATCAATGCCAGTTATCGCACGTAATTTTCTCGTTCTACGGCAAATACCCTAGTTTGGGGCGCGGAACCCTTTACCTTTTCGCTCACGTCGCTCACTCGCCAATCCTTGCGTCCCGTTCTGGTACTCAAGTGGACCCTTTTTGTCCAGAATATTGGTTGCAAATCCTACCAATTTTCGAGACCATTCCCGGGACCACTGAGTCACCCTCGCCCACCGCGGCACTCCTCCGGTCTGCCCTTTGGCGGTAAGGTTTCCTCAGTGCGCTCCGCAACTCGTTGTTTTAGGTTCCGGGCAGAAGGAGTTCGCAGGTGAAGAAGCTTTACGTCGGTAATCTTCCGTTCAGCGCATCAGAAGAGCAGTTGCAAGAGTGGTTAGGACAGTTAGGGATCAGCGCTTCGGCAATCAGTCTGATTCGTGACCGTTTCACTGGGCAGTCGCGTGGTTTCGCCTTTATCGAAATTTCCAGTGATGAAGACGCGGACCGCGCTATTTCCAGTCTCAACGGCCAGAACTTCGGCGGCCGGAACCTTGTGGTGAATGAAGCTCGTCCTCAGACCGAACGCCAGGGTGGAGGCGGCGGGCGTGGTAATTACGGCGGTGGTGGTGGCGGTGGACGCGGCGGCGATCGTGGCGGGCGCGGCGGCGGCCGTGGCGGCGACCGTGGAGACCGTGGCGATCGCGGCAATCGCTGGTAAGGTTCTTCTCTCTTCCTCACCTTCCCTGCTTCGGGAGATTTGCGTGTCCCGAAGCACCATTTTCATACCGGAAATTCACCTGCGCTTTGGGTGTGTCTCCTCCTTGTTACCTCCTGCAATCCCCGTTCGCTCATTGATTTGCACAGCCCGTTGAAATTTAGCTGGTCATCCTCGCCCTTTGCATGTACTATCCCGCCGAATTGGAGACAAGGAGTCTTTCCGCTGCGCGGCCCTTCCCGCCTATCGGGCTCCTGGTTTCGCCACTTCGCTCCAACGAAAATTTGGTGGCCGAAACATCTCTTGGGTTTACGTGTTTGAAACACCAGGCGAAGAAATCCCTTCGCTCGCTCCTGGCTGGAGACTATAAGAGGTACAGTTCGCACCCTATTTGGTGCGGAAAAAACATGCGGTTTAAGCTGCTAGCTAAACCCTGACGCGCTTTTTCCGCATCTAAGAAGGCGAAGTGAGTGACGACGTGAATACTTGGCACAAACGCGACTGGAAGCAGTTCTACGAACTGGCGCGCCGCCCTTGGCACCGCCATCGCCCGCCTCGGCCCGTTTATCCCTCGGGCACGAACCGCGTGCAGCCCGCTGCCGGATTTAGTCTTTCCGAACTCGATGATGCGGGAGTCGATCTCGATCTTGCCGAACGTCTCGGCCTTCCCGTGGATGCTGGCCGCATCGGTGCCTACGGCCCAAACGTCACGGTGTTGCGCGATTTCGTGCGCAGTTCCCGCCAGCCGCTCTGAGAGCGTTCATTCTTCTACCTGGTCGGCGTTTCTGCACTTTCCAGAGTCTTATCTAGCCTGTCCAACTCGTCTTGTAATCTGCCCAGCTTGGCCTCTTCACTTCTTAGCTCTTCTTTCAACTCCGCCTGTTTTGTCTCTAGTTCTTGCAAGTCCGTCATCTCCGTATCCATCTCGACCTTTAATTCGCTCGCTGCATCGTCGTATTTCTGGCGTTCGTCGGGGTTAGTCATGCCTTCTTTTTTGTCTGCGTAGAATTTCAATTGGGACGCGAATTGCTTGCGCTTCTCCGTCAGTTGGCTGTGCCTGGTTGTTGCGTCATCTAGTCGCTCTTGGACACGAGCAACCGCCGCTTCTTGGGCCTGTACACGATAAATCAAAATCTGCGCGCGCAAGCTTGCTGAGGTTGTACTGCGCAACTCTTGTCGCAGTTGCCGGACTTCGGTCAATAGCGCCTGCAACGTCTGCGAATCCGGCGAACCCGACTGGCCAAGAGTTACCGACGGCATAAGCAAAAAGCCGAGAACCAGCAAACTCAAGTGACGCATGGTTTATCTCCTGAGGAGATTCTACCGCCGTACAACACCGGCTTCACTCATTTGAACCTAACCTCAATACCATCTAAAATAGAGCTTTCGCGTTCACTCCATGGCTTCGCCCTTCAACATCATCTCCAACGACCCCGCTCCCCAAACGCCTGCGCCCGACCTCCATCCCCGCCCGGACTGGCTCCGCGTGAAGTTCTTTGGCGGTGATCGCTACCAAAACCTCAAGCGCATCATGCGCACTCTCGATCTGCACACCGTTTGCGAGTCCGCCCGTTGCCCCAACATGGGCGAATGCTGGGAGCATGGCACTGCCACCTTCATGATCCTCGGCGACATTTGTACTCGCGCCTGCGGCTTCTGCGCCGTGCCTTCTGGCAAACCCGTCGGTCCTCCCGACGAGGAAGAACCTATTCGCGTCGCGGAAGCGGCTGCTCGTATGGGTTTACGCTACGCCGTCGTCACCAGCGTCAATCGCGACGATCAACCCGACGGTGGTGCACGCATCTTCGCTCGAACGATTCAAGAGATTCGCAGCCGCATTCCCGGCTGCAAGGTCGAAGTACTTATCCCCGATTTTCGCGGCGATTGGAACGCGCTCGACACCGTTCTCGCCGTCAAACCTGACATCCTCAATCACAACACGGAAACCGTTCCGCGCCTGTACCGCCAGGTGCGTAAAGGTGCGCTTTACGAGCGTTCGCTTGAACTGCTTCGTCGCTCCAAGCAAACCTATCCCGACGTTCCCACGAAAACCGGGATGATGCTGGGGCTTGGCGAACAGAAAGATGAAGTCCTCGCCACGATGCGGGATCTCGCCGCGCAAGGCACAGATATCCTCACCCTAGGCCAATATCTACAGCCTACGCGCGACCATTTGTCGGTCGTTCGTTTCGTCCATCCCGACGAGTTCGCCGAGTACAAGCGCTTCGGTGAGAGTATCGGCTTCAAGCACGTCGAGTCCGGCCCTCTCGTGCGCTCCTCCTACCACGCCTTCGACCAAGCGGAATCCGCCATCCGCTAACCCCGTGTAGTTTCGCAAAGCGAGGCAAGCTCTGGCGGTACACACCGCCGCACACGGATGCGCTTCGCTGCTCTTCGCCAGACACACCCCCGCGCCATTTCTGGCGCGTTGAGGGCTTCAATTCTACGGCTTACTTCAACTTCAGGCGTGATTTTACTTCGCGGCTGCTGCTGCGGCGGCGGCTTTCTTCGCGGCTTTTGCGGCTGTCGACGCTTTCCGGCGGCGCTTGGTCTTGGGCGGGGTAGCGGGAGCTTCGCCGATCATTTCTGCCGACAACATGCTCGTAACGAACAGCTTCGGTCCATGATCATCGAAATCCACGGCGGTGCGCTCGGCATCCGAAGCCGTGACGATTCCCAGGCCGAATAGATCATGCTTGATGGTTTGACCTTCCTGCATTACTTGCACAACTGCCTCCTTGGAACCTCTCGCGAATTGTCTCTGCTTTCGTACGACTGGGAGACCCCCGACCCCTCGAGGGCCTCCCGATTTTCTTCACAGGCTAGAGGCTTGTGACGTTCTCCGCCTGAAGGCCCTTCGGGCCCTTCTTTACTTCAAACTCCACCGCCTGACCTTCATTCAGCGACTTATAACCATCCATCTGAATAGCGGAGAAGTGTACGAACACATCCTCCCCAGTCTGGCGTTGGATGAACCCGTAACCCTTCGAAGCATTGAACCACTTCACTGTTCCTTGTTCCTTCACTGCTGAACCTCGAAATTGAATTGCTTTGCCTCTCTTGGCCCCCATTAGCCCGGTTACCCTAGCCTTGGGGATTGCCTCTAGCCCCGAAAAAAAAGGGCTGTGAGGTTTGTCCTCACAGCCCCCTGAACGAGTCAAAAGGTAGTACAAGAGCAACAAACGCTATACCTAACACTATCACAGATAAGGGCTTATTGTCCATGGCGGATTCCCGCCTCTGCTTCTCGAGGGTTTACTGTAGATTCTTGATTCGGTGGGCTTTACTCGTACTTCAGTACTTTCTACACACGCCGCCGTAAATCACGGCTCATCCAGCGATTCGGGCTGTAAGCTTAGGGTTTCGCCCCCTTTTTCCTTCTTTTCCCAATATTTTTTCACCCAAGCTTCCCAACTCTTCCCGGCCGCCGTGTCTCGCCCCGTAAATGCCAGCGCGGCAATATCCGAATATTGAATTTTGAAGCGTTGGTTGGAGTCTTTGGGTAAAAGGCGCACAAAAGAACCGTCTAAACTCGTGCCGGTGACTCGGTCGAAAATGTAACCCTCGATTTTTGAGCCATCTTTGCGCGTTACCTGCACGTCTCCGCGATAATCAAACGCTTTTTCCAACGCTTCCCGCAGTTCCTCTTCATTCACCATCTCCGGAATCCATCCCTGCAAGGTCTCGCGCTCGGTTCCTGGCGCCACTTCCAACTCGTCTGGATGCAACACATGCTCTGGCCGGTCCGCATGCCTTGGCCCTGTCACGCTCGTGTCTCCTCGAGCTTCCCGCTCTTATTTTCGATTTGTACCAGCGGATTGTACGAATGCACCGGTGCTACCGGCTCATTCAGAAGTTCCACCGCACTTTCGTCGGCATTGCGCGTAAACAGCGTCGCCTTTGCCCCGGCGATAAATCCTTTTAGCGAGGCGAACGTGTAGTCCACTCCCGAAGCCTCATACCCGCTGTGCACCATACAGTTAGCACATTTCGGATTGCCGGATTCCGTCCCGTAATTCGCCCATTCGGTGGTCTCCATTAACTCCTGAAACGTTTCGGCATAGCCATCCTGGAGCAAATAGCAAGGCTTCTGCCAGCCGAAAATCGAATAGGTAGGCATTCCCCATGGCGTGCACTGAAAGTCGCGCTTACCCATCAGAAATTCCAAAAACAGCATGGATTGGTTAAATCGCCACGATGGTTTCCGGTTCGACAGAATCGCCCGGAATAACCGCCGGGTCCGTGCACGTCCAAGAAAATGCTTCTGATCCGGCGCCTTATCGTAGGAATACCCGGGCGACAGCATCATTCCTTCCACGCCCAACTCCATCATCTCGTCAAAGAACACGCGCACGCTTTTGGGATCCGCCCCGTCAAACAACGTCGTATTCGTCGTCACCCGGAAACCACGCTCCAGCGCCGCCCGAATTCCTTCCACCGCCAACTCGTATCCGCCTTCGCGGCACACCGAAAAATCGTGGTGCTCTTTTTGCCCGTCCAGGTGCACAGAAAATGTCAGGTATTTGCTCGGTGTAAACAGGTGCAGTTTCTCTTTCAGCAGCAACGCGTTCGTACACAAATAGATGTACTTCTTCCGCGCCACCAGTCCTTCCACGATCTTTTCGATCTGCGAATGCATCAGCGGCTCGCCGCCTGGGATGGACACCATCGGCGTCCCGCACTCATCCGCGGCCTGGAAGCATTCTTCCGGCGACAGTTCCCGCTTCAACACATGGGCCGGATACTGAATCTTCCCGCAGCCCGCGCAGGCCAAATTGCAGCGATACAGCGGCTCGAGCATCAACACCAACGGGTACCGCTTCCTCCCCGCGATCTTCTGTTTCAGGACGTAACTCGCTACCGTCCACGCTTGCGATACAGGTACAGGCATTCCTTCCCCTATTCCGCCTTTATTTCTCTTTAGATGCGTTCCCCAGCGAACTCTGGCCTTTGTTCCGCGCTTACCATTCGCCCCTCAACTCTAAGGGCTGGCCACCCCGCGAACTCTCCATACTCTAGTGTACCCGAGAACTAACACTCCCCGGAACCTCTAGATTCTATCGACTCGCGACTGGTTTCCCTATTCTGATGCAGCGAAAGGTGTTTAGGTGCCTCTTAATGTCCACTGGATTCCCTCAACGGTAACCCCTGTCCAAGGTATGATGATGGCGCTCTGTCTGCAGAGCCTTTGTGTTGAACCATGTCTCGCGCCAATCTTTTATCCCTTTTTCATCACTTTCCTGAGATTGGTCGCGATACCGCCGTCGTACAAACCCACGGTTATCGTCGCCAAACGCTGACATATGCCCAACTTCATGCCAACGCCATCTCGCTCAGCCAGGTCCTTGCCTCTCGCAACATCGCTCCAGCCGACCGTGTGCTCCTGTGGGGACCCAACTCCGCTCAGTGGCTCGTGGGCTTCTGGGCCATTCTCCTTTGTGGCGCTGTGGCTGTTCCCATGGATGCTGGCGCCAGCCCCGAATTTATCGCGCGCGTTGTCCGCGATTCCCAGGTAAAACTGGTCCTGCGCGACCCAACCCAACCAGATCTTTCGCTCCCAGCACCCTCGCTCATTTACGACGATCTCGCCACGGTTCTTGCCTCAGCCCCAGCTCCATTCGGTTTTCCCGGCGATCGCGCCGCTCGCACCGACATTGCGGAAATCCTCTTTACTTCCGGTACCACCAGCGAACCCCGGGGCGTCGTTCTTACCCACGGCAATTTCCTCGCGAATCTGGAACCTCTTGAGCAAGGCATTGACGAATACCGCAAGAAGGAGCGCTGGTTCCATCCCCTTCGCTTCGTTTCCGTCGTTCCTCTCAGCCACATCTTCGGCCAGATTATGGGCGTTTTTGTTCCTTCCTTTCTCGCCGCCACCATCGTCTTTGAGAATTCTGCCTTACCTTCGGAAATCCTTCGTTCCATCAAGCGGGAGCGCGCCACCGTCCTCATCGTCGTCCCGCGTATGCTCGATGCGGTCCGCGCCGCCTTTGATCGCGACATCGATTCTCGCGGCTGGCGAACCTGGTTCAATTCCGCGTACGCCGCGGCGAAGGACGAGTGGTTCTGGTTTCGCCCCTGGCGCTTCCGCCGCTTGCATTCTCTTTTGGGTTGGAAATTCTGGGCCTTCATCTCTGGCGGCGCCGCGCTCTCTTCTGAAACCGAAGAGTATTTCAAGCGCATCGGCTATGCGGTCGTTCAAGGTTATGGCATGACCGAAACCGCTTCCCTCATCAGCCTCAACCATCCCTTCGCTGCCATTGAAGGCTCCGTCGGCAAAATTCTTCCCGGCCGCGAATTCCGCCTCGCCCCCGATGGCGAAATCCTCGTTCGGGGCGAAAACGTCTCTGCCGGCTATTGGGAAAAAGGTGCGCTCCGCCCCGCTGGCCAGGAAAATGACGGCTGGCTGCACACCGGTGATCTCGGCGAACTCGATGCCGATGGCAATCTTCGCTTCCGTGGCCGCAAGAAAAACGTGATCGTCACGCCTGCCGGCCTCAACATCTATCCCGAAGACCTGGAGGCCGCCCTCCGCAAGCAACCAACCATCCGTGATGCCGTCGTCATTCCCCTTCAAATTAGCGGCAATGCCGAACCTTGCGCCGTCCTTCTGCTAAAAAATAGTGTCATTCCGAGCGCAGCGAGGAATCCCTCTTCCTCCTCGGACCACTCGGCCCGTTCCGCGATCGAAGCCGCCAACTCCTCTCTCGCCGATTACCAGCGCATTCGTCGCTGGCTCCCTTGGCCCGAACCCGACTTCCCGCGCACGCCCACCGGCAAGCCTCGCCTCGCCGTCATCGCCTCCTGCGCCGCGCAATTGCTTTCTTCTCATGCACTAGCCACCTCTGCGCAGGCAACTTCCAACAAGACGCTTGCCATCCCGAGCGGAGCGAAGGATCTGCTTTCGAGCTCTACTTGTCTGGGGTCAATACCGCAGGACCTCAAGGATCTATCCTCTCTCGACCGCGTCGAATTCCTCTCTTCCTTGGAACATCAGTACAACGTTGAACTCAACGAAACTCAATTCGCCAACGCGAAATCTGCCGCCGACATCCAGCAACTCCTCGCGCAACCCTCCGCTCGCCGCACCGACTTCGTCTTTCCACTCTGGACGCAGCGCCAGCCCGTCCAGTTCATACGCTCGGTCCTCTACTACCTTCTCAATTGGCCCTTTGTCTTCGTTATGGGACATCCGCGTGTCCGAGGGCGGGAAAACCTTGCCAACGTCAAAGCCCCGGTACTCTTCGTCTCCAATCACGTCACCCGCAAAGCCGACCTCAATCTCATCCTCTGCGCACTTCCCGTCCGCTTCCGTCATCATCTTGCTGCGGCCATGGGCGGCGAGAATCTGCGCAACTTCCGTCATCCGCCTCGCGAGTGGTTTTTCGCCAAACGCTGGCTTTGGCAGATCGGCTATTTCCTTCTTGTGGCGCTTTTCAACGTTTTCCCTTTGCCACAACACTCTGGTTTCCGCCAAAGCTTTCGCTTCGCCGGCGAATCCGCCGACCGCGGCTACAGCCTGCTCGTTTTCCCCGAGGGCATCATCAATGATCGCGACACTCCCGACATGGCTGCTTTCCAGCAAGGAATCGGCGTCCTCGCGCAAAACATAAACCTGCCAATCGTGCCCGTGCGACTGGACGGCCTTTGGCAAATGCTCCAACAGAAGCGCCGTATTGCTCGCATCGGCGAAGTCACCGTCCTCTTCGGCGCTCCCGTTTCCTTCCCTCCCGACACGCCCCCTGCCGAGATCGCCTCGCGCCTACAGTCGATCATCCAATCCCTCTGACGCCGCATCTTTTCATTCAGCGAGCATTGAACTAAGCTCCCTAACCTTACGTATCTCTTCTCGTCCACTTACAACGATCGCCGGAGGTCTGCCCATGTATCGCTTCTTCGCGTTTTCTCTGCTCCTCGCAGGATTTCTCGTTGTCGCCGGCGCCCAATCGCCAGATGCCGCCCAGCCCCAGGACCATTCCGCAGCCCCTCTCACCGGACGCTGGATCGTCAGCGCGGAATATCTCGGCACCCCCGCTAATGTCACCTTGCACCTCACTCAGCAAGGTAACAAACTCACCGGGGATTTCGACGGCGACAAACTCGAAGGCACCGTCACCGGCAACTCCCTCCACTTCCTCGCCAAAGATGACCAGGGCGGTTCCGAAGAAACCACCGCCGCCTTCAACGGCAATACCATGTCCGGCACCGTCATCTATATCGACGGCAGCAATCCTTCTCACCCCATCACCACCGCGTTTACCGCCAATCTGGCGGTTCCCTATCAGCCCGGCACCCCCAAAACCCACGATTTCACGCCCAGCGTTTTTTACCGCCAGTTCTCTCCTCACAACAAGCCGGTTTTGACCGTCAACCCGGGCGACACGATTCACACCACCACCGTCGATGCCGGCGGAAACGACGAAAAAGGGGTCCCACGTGTCATGGGTGGCAACCCCGAAACTGGCCCCTTCTATGTCGAATCCGCCGAGCCTGGCGACACCATGGTCGTCCACCTTGTCCGTCTGCGCCTCAATCGCGATTGGGCCATGAGTGACGACGCTATCGTCGGTCGCGGCCTAGACAGCGACCTCGCTGTCAAAATGAAGGATGCCGGCAAGGTGGTTCGTTGGCATCTCGACACCGCCGCCGGCGTAGCCACTCCCGAAAAGCCTGCGGAACATCTCTCCAACTATTCGGCCCCTCTGAAACCGATGCTCGGTTGTGTCGGCGTCGCTCCCAGTCTTACCAATGCTCCACCCAACACCGGTGATTCCGGCAGCTGGGGTGGCAATATGGACTTCAACGAAATTGTCGAAGGCGCCACAATCTATCTTCCGGTTCGCGTACCGGGCGCGCTTCTCTATGTCGGCGACGGTCATGCCCTTCAGGGTGACGGCGAACTCAATGGCAACGCCCTCGAAACTTCCATGGATGTCACTCTCACCGTCGACGTTATCCACAACAAGCACATTCCGGGCGTTCGTGTGGAATCGGCCACGTACATCATGGCCATGGGCCTCGACGGCTCTCTCGACGACGCCTTCCGCGACGCCATCTCCAACATGGCCGACTGGCTCACCACGGATTACAGCCTCACACCGTCCGAGGTCGCCCAGGTCCTCGGCTCGGCTTCCGAAATAAAGGTCAGCGAGGCCGCCGACCGCAATGCCGGTATGGTCGTAAAAATCAATAAAGACCGGCTGCGCACTCTCGCCACTTCGGCGAAATGATTCGTCAGTCGGCTCTTTTTCTCATGAATATCGCGGCCTGCGGATTTTTGTTGTATGGCTCGCAAGCGACGAATCCTTTGCGTTTATAAAACCGCGCTGCCGCAACCATGTCCGCGGCCGTGTCCAGGTACAGCCACTGGTATCCAAATGCCCGCGCGTAATTCTCCAGCGCATCCAAAAGTGCGTCGGCGACGCCATGCCCCCGGTGAGTCGCACGCAAATACATTCGCTTGATCTCGGCACCGTGTGGCAATTCCGCGAGCCGTCGCAGTGCCACGCAGCCCACTACGTCTCCATCGCTCTCCGCCAGCCACACCCCTGCACCTTCTCCGAAATATTGACTTTCGAACTCGTCGCGGCCTTCTCGCAACTGCACCGCCGCCTCCTCGTAGTACTCCTGGACAATGGCGTAAGCCAACTCAGCTTGCTCTGACGTCGCCCGGTACACCGTGACGCTCATCGCGAACCTTCCTCGCGTCAGTCTGCTTCCGCATTTCTGCAAAAAAAGCTCCATATTGGTCATCGTCCAATTTGGCCGCACTTTTTCCCTGCTTCCAGCTTCGTTTTCGGTTCTGTGGCAAAATAGTAGGTTGTAGATACAAACTATGGCTAACCGTGTGACACTCGCTCCTGCAAAGTCCGCGAAACCCGCGCAAAAGTCTGCCCCCTCCAATGGCGTTGGGCATTCGGAACGCGACCGCATCTTCTATCCTTTCCGCCGCTGGGGCTTTTACGAGGCCAATCTCGACCCTCTCGGCTATTTCACCCCTCTGAAGTGCACTGACCTCGAAGGCCTCACTGGCGAATTTGCCGAAGAAGCTCGTCGCTACTACTGCGGCACCATCGGCGTTGAATTCCTACATATCCCCGAACTCGAGCGCCGCAACTGGGTCGCGGAGCGGATGGAAGGCCCCGAATTCCAGGTCAACCAAGGCAAGATCCTTGACCGCCTTGTGCGCGCAGATCTCTTCGAGCAAATCCTCCAGAGCCGCTATCTCGGCAGCAAACGCTTCTCTCTCGAGGGCAACACCTCGCTCATCCCCCTCCTCGATTCCATTCTCGATGCGGCCGGCGAGCTGGGCGGCGTCGATTCCGTCATGGCCATGAGCCATCGCGGGCGCCTCAACGTCATGGCCCACATTGCCTGCAAGCCCATTCACGATGTTGTCGCCGGGTTCGAAGACGTCGACCCTCGCAGCGTTCTCGGTGCGGGCGATGTCAAGTATCATGTCGGCGCCACCGGTGCATACACCACCTCCGCCGGCAAAAAACTCAATATTCACCTGGTTTCGAATCCGAGCCATCTCGAAGCTGTTGATCCCGTAGCCATGGGCCGCACCCGCGCGAAGCAAACTCGTCACGGCGTCCACGGCGCGGTGATCGATCGCTCACCCGAAGTCCTCAATAAGGTTTGGGGCATCGTGATGCACGGCGACGCCGCCTTCGCGGGCCAAGGTATCTGGGCAGAGACTCTAAACCTCGCCGACCTTCCCGCGTATACGGTCGGCGGCAGCATCCATATCATCGTCAACAACCTCATTGGTTTCACCACGCGCCCGGTCCAGGAGCATTCCTCCCGCTACGCCTCCAGCATCGCTCGCCGCCAAAGCGTGCCCATCTTCCACGTCAATGCCGAAGACCCGGACGCCGTCGTTCGTGTGGGCCGCCTCGCCGCCGAATACCGCGCCAAATTCAGTTCCGATGTGGTCATTGACCTCGTCGGCTACCGCCGGCACGGCCATAGCGAAGTTGACGACCCCACCATCACCCAGCCACTTCTCTACGACCGCATCAAGAACCACCAGCCCCTCTGGAAGATCTATTCGCAACAGACCGGCATCGACGCCACGCGCATCGCCGAATCCGTCAAGAAGGAATACGAGGAGGAGCAGCGCAAAGCTGCTAAGCTCACCAAAATCCCGGCTCTCCGCAAACTCCCCGATTATTGGTCCCCTTACAATTACGGCAAATACAATCCCGCGTTTGAAGTCGATACTGGTCTCTCGCGCGAAAAAATCGCTGAAATTACCGCGGGTCTCGTGCGCACGCCCGCTGGCTTCCACGTTCATCCCAAAATTGTGAAATTGCTCGAGCAGCGCTCGGACATGGGCCAAGGCAAACGGCCCATCGATTATGGTTTCGCCGAACTTCTCGCTTATGGCTCCCTGGTGCTCGAAGGAAATCCCGTGCGCCTTACCGGCCAGGATTCGCAGCGCGGCACCTTCAACCAGCGTCACGCGGTCCTGGTTGACAATCAGAATGAGCAGGAATATCTGCCCCTCGCGCACTTATCGCCGGACCAAGCCTTCTGTGAAATCTACAACTCGTCCCTTTCCGAAGCCGCCTGCCTCGGCTTTGAATATGGCTTCTCGCGCGACTATCCCGAAGGCCTCGTTCTCTGGGAAGCGCAATTCGGCGATTTCGTCAATGGTGCGCAGGTCATCATCGATCAATTCATCAGCGCCAGCGAAGACAAGTGGGGTCTACCCACCGGTCTGGTGCTCCTCCTTCCCCACGGCTTCGAAGGCCAGGGTCCCGAGCACTCCAGCGCGCGCATCGAGCGCTTCATGCAGCTCGCCGCCGAAGGCAACATGAACATCTGCCAGCCTTCCTCCGCGGCGCAGTATTTCCACTTGCTTCGCCGTCAGGCTCGCCGCCTTTGGCGCAAGCCGCTCATCGTCTTCACTCCCAAGAGCATGCTGCGCCATCCCGATGCCGCTTCGCCCATCGAGGATTTCGAGCGCCCGCGCTTCTTAACTCTTGTCCCTGATACCGAAGTCACCGACGCCCAAAGCATCCTCATCGCCTCCGGCAAAGTCGGCCACGAACTGCGCGCCGAGCGCCGTCGTCGCAAAGACATCAGCACCGCCATCTTCTTCCTCGATCAGCTTTATCCACTGCCGAAAGACGAAATCGCTGCGGCCATCGCTGCCCATCCCAACGCCCGCGAAATCGTTTGGGTCCAGGAAGAGCCTGCCAACATGGGCGCACTTTTCTATGTGCTTCCGCGTCTGGAGCGCATCGCACAAGCCCGCAATCTCCGCGTGCGTACGGTGAAGCGTTCAGCCAGCGCCAGCCCTGCTACTGGTTCTGCCAAGGCCCATGAACTCGAGCAGAAAACCCTGCTCACTTTGGCTTTTGCCACGACTCCCAACCCCTGATCGTCTCCGCATCGGAAGCCGCACCTTTCCCTGTTTGACATACCGGGCCGGCTACCCTACCATTCCCCCTACTTACTCCCCGTATTCGGTCATCACCGTGCCATCAGGAGCATTCGATGACGGACTGGATGTATCTGCAGGAAAACCCGGCCGAACAGCTGGCTCTCCTTCATTTCTTTTCCGTCGTCAAGCGTCAACCCACCGGCGACGTCGTCTTCCGCGTCACCGTCAAGGAATTTGCTGCTCCTCCCCCCAGTCAGCGCCTGCGCTTCTTCGCCGAAGCCGATAAGGCCGTCAATCAGAAAACCGCTTCCTTTATTCCCTGCGGTTGGGGCAACTCTTTGTTCAATGCCTTGGGCGATTGCATACGCCTAATTCGGCAATTTCCCTACGAAGGTGAAGAAGCTTCGTCGTCACCGTAAGGTCGTTTCGGTTCACTTCACGGAAAGGAAGTTCAAACTCGTGATTCTCCACGTAACTAAATCGACCACCAAACAGGGCGTCACCGTCCTTCAGATGAAGGGCAGTATCCAAAGCGGCCCGGATTGTCGTCGCCTCGAGCAGGAAACGGACGCCCTTATTCAAGGCAAGGAACACTTTGTCATCTTTGATTTCTGCGAGGTCACTCACATCGACAGCTCCGCCATCGGCTCGATTGCCCGCTGCTTCTCCCGACTGAAAACTTCTGGCGGCTCTCTGCGTCTCGCTGGTTGTAAGGGCATGGTCGAAGCCAGTCTCAAACTCACACAACTTCATCGTGTACTTGAGCTTTATCCTAACGCCTCCGCTGCCGCTGAAAACTTCCCCCAACCTCACTAACCGCCGCAAAAAAAAACCAAGCCTGTTATCCGGAAGAGCGCCCTAGTCTTTTGCTCCCCTACTCTTTCACTTTTCTCCCACCACAACTACGATTCGATCCAATTTTCCGCCTGCAATCCGCCCGCCGACCGCTCTTCAAATCTCATTGCGCCTCCTTCCCTCCTCTGCTACCCTCCCCGCATCAGGGTGTTTCTCGGAGGGAAACTTCATGGCCTTTTGCAAAGCGTGTGGTGAAGATATCGGCTCGGCTAGCTTCTGTCCAAAGTGCGGCGCCAACCAGTCCGCAACCGCGGCTCCTGCCGCGATCCCAACTCCTACTGCTGCTCCAACAGAAGGCCTGCAAGAAAACATCGCTGGTCTTCTTTGTTACGTTCTTGGCCTAATAACTGGCATCATCTTCTTGCTCATTGACAAGCGGCCGTTCGTGAAATTTCACGCGGCCCAATCCATCGTGGTCTTCGGCGGATTGTTCGTCATCCGGATTGCCCTCGGTTTCCTTCACGGTCTTATTGGCGGATTTGTCGGCATCGGCCTCTATGGCTTGATCGGGGTCGTGGGCTTCATCCTTTGGATTCTCCTAATGATCAAGGCCTACCAACATGAAATGTTTCGCCTGCCGATCGCCGCGGACATCGCCGACAGCCTCGCAAAGTAATCAATCGACTGCGCCCTACGCGTGCAGGTGAAAATATCCGTCGTCCCGGAACAATTTCACCGGCACCGCAAACAACTCGCTCAGCTTCTCGCTCGTCAGCACCTTATCCTTTGCTCCGTCCGCCATCACTCGGCCTTTGCGCAACATCACCACTCGCTCGATTTCCGGAATAATCTCCGGCACGTGATGGGTCACCAGCACAATCCCCAGCCCGCTCTGCGCCAGCTCCCGCATCGTCTCTCGCAATCCCACTTGCCCCGTGATATCCAGCGCGTTTCCGGGCTCGTCGAAGAGTAGCGTGCGCGGATCATGCACAAGTGCGCGGGCGATCAACGTCCTCTTTGCTTCCCCTGACGACATCTCCGCCACCGGCCTCTTCGCCAAATGCCGCACTCCTAGTCGCTCCAGCGCTTTTTCGGCCCGCATCACCTGCTCCCTCTGCGGCGCATGATGCGGAAAAACCCGCGTGCTACTGAAAAATCCAGACAGCACCACATCCAGTCCCGTCGCATCGCCGGTGCACGCTGCCAGCAGATCCGGCGACACGATTCCCAGCAAACTCCGCAATTCCGAAACGTTCCACATGCTCTGTCCTAATATCTTTATCCACGCATCTTCTCGCGCCAGCGGGTAATTCTCTCGCGTGATTGTCCGGATTAGTGTCGACTTCCCACATCCATTTGGCCCTAGGATGCACACGTGTTCGCCCACGTCGATTCGAAGCGAAACACCATCCAGCGCAAGGTTTTCTCCGCGAATCACGGAAACATTTTGCATTTCCAATAAAGCGATTGGCTTGTTTGTCATCCGATAGAGCTTACCGAACGCGGCGGGTCCAGCCAAATTCCTACCGAATGAAAAAGGGGAGCTATACAGTCTCTTCCTGCTCGTCACCTTCTAGAATCTTTCGAATCACCCGTGCCAGTGACGTTGGGCTATAGGGCTTTTGCAGATAATACGAATTGGGCAACTGCGACGCCGTCACCCCCGTCGCTTCCGAATAGCCGCTCGTGAATAGAATCGGCAGGCTCGCCAAGCGCCTGCGCAATTCTGTCGCCGTCACGGTTCCGCCCATCCGGGGCATCACGACATCCAGAATCGCCAAAGCCGGATTTTCTTGCTCGCACAGTTGCAATGCTTCTTCTCCGTTCGCGGCGCACAGCACGCGATACCCCAGATTCACCAGCCACTGCCTCACCATCTCGCGCACCGAGTCGTGATCTTCCGCCAGAAGAATCGTTTCCGTACCGTCCAAGCTCGCGCACCAAGAAGGCTCTGCCGCTTTCATCTTTGCTTGAGGGGCCGGCACTCCTTCTATCGCCGGCAGGTACACCCGGAACAAGCTACCTTGCCACGGTTCACTATATACATGGATGAATCCCCCATGTTGTTTGGCGATTCCATAAGCGGTGGCTAAACCCATCCCACTCCCCGAGCCCGGCTCTTTCGTCGTGAAAAATGGTTCAAAAATTCGTTCGCGGATCTCCGGGCTCATCCCGATTCCCGTGTCGCACACCGAAAGCACCGCATACCAGCCCGGTGTTACGTACGGGTAATAACGGCAGAACGACTCGTCCAATTCTTCTATGTCCGTTTCGATCGTCAGTCGCCCCCCGTCCGGCATGGCGTCCCGGGCATTCAGACACAGATTCATCAGCACCTGCTCAATCTGTACAGGGTCCGCCTGTATCGGTTGGAGTGCGCCAGGGATAATTTGAATTTCGATGTCGCTTCCGATCACCTTATCCAGGAAATTCTTCAAGTTATGAATAATGGTGTTCAGGTCCACGGGGCGCGCTTGCAACTCTTGGCATCGAGCAAACGCTAGCAATTCCCGCGTCAAGCTCGCGGCCCGGTCCGCCTGTTCACGAATGCGTACAAAGCGCTCCGCAATTTTCGGAAAGGCAACACTTTCTTCATAGCCCAGTTCCGCCCACCCCAGGATCGCTCCCACCACATTGTTAAAATCGTGGGCCACGCCGCCTGCCAGTTGGCCGATGGTCTCGAACTTTTGCGCTTGCAGAAGCTGGTGTTCCAAGCTTCTCAGTTCCGTTACGTCCTCGGCGATTCCTTCGATCTGATCAGGCCCTCCAGGTACGATCAAGCGCCGCAAATGTAGCTTGATCGCCACCAACCCGCCGTCCTTCCTCCTCCACTCTGTCTCTGTGCTCGGTACCAACCCCTCTTTTCGGCATTGCGTCATCACCTTGCCACAATGCTCCGGGTAGCGGAAAACGTCCCGGCAAAAATTCAACGTCTGCAAAATTTCTAGTGAATCGCACGCCAGAGTTTCTCGCAGTGCACGGTTTGCGCGCAAAAAAGCACCGTCCAGCCCTATGCGGAAAATCCCGTAAACCGAACTCTCAATCAATTCTCGGTTACGCGCTTCACTCTCCTCCAACGCACGCCGCGCTTCTTCGTTTGCCTCCCGCAGCTTCTGTTCCTCCAGCGCTCGCTTTACCGCCATGGGCAGACGCGCAAGCTGGTTTTTCGGCACGCAATCGCTCACGCCCATTTGCAGCCATTCGGCGGTCTCTTGCCTGCCCATTTCTCCATTCACAACCAGAAATGGCGCCGCTTTCCCAATTTTCTGTAATTCTCCCAGCGCCCCCAATCCGTTCCAATCCGTTAATCGGTGTGCTGACAAAACCACGCCGAACTCCTGGCTCATGATGGCATCTATGAATTCCCCACGGTTCCCGACAACGGTCGACTCAATCGCCATTCCTGCCGTGCGCAATTCCTCCAGAATGTTCTGAGAATCCGAGACCGATTCCTCCAATAGCAATACCCGCAGCGGACTTATCGCCTCTTCTGATTTTTTGAGGTCGATTGCTTTCATCGCCTCTCCTTGTCCCCCCGGCCCAATTTCCTTCCCCGCCTTGCTCAGTCCCAAATCGAGTCCCCTGCACAAACTTGGCACAACCTCCGTCAGTGTATCCGCGCTGCGCTTCCTGGTTTGCTCTTCCTACCTTCTCGTTCGTCCCTTCCGTCCCACTCGAACCTTCCCGTCTTCAAATGTTTCCAGCAAAATCACAGAAACGTGTGATTTCGAATTGTTCAGTTAGCCAAAGCCGCGCTTCGGCACCACCTTGTCATGCAGCACGCGCGCTACCGTTCTGCTCGCTTCTAATGCGTGGTGCCACAGCGCCTCAATGTTGACCAAACGGAGCTCATCGTTCATTTCGGAACTGCACCGCAAAAAACACATGGCTAATTCGAGTAAACACCACGGGAAGGGGACTGTATTCTGGGTGGGCGCCTAAAAGGTGTCAAGTGCTGGGCGCACAAATTTAGGGCCTGCCTCAATTTTTTCCGATGTTTCACTTCGGCGCAGCTCTCGCTCCAATATCCTCTTAGCTTCCAAAAATCTCGTTGATCTTTTCCGCCAATTGAAAATCTAAGTTGCTGATCCCCTGTACGCTGTGCGTATTCAAGTCGATCACTACTTTATTCCACACGTTAAACCACTCCGGGTGATGGTTCATCCACTCTGCCACCAACGCCACCTGCGTCATTTTTCCAAACGCCGTCACAAAATCCTTGCACTCAAATTCCTTGTGCAGCTTGCCATTCTCCAATTTCCAGCCTTTCACCGTGTGCAGGTTCTTCTGAATCTCCGCATCGCTTAGCCTTTCAGCGCGCATACGTCCCTCCCCTCAGTAAGAGGCACCCATTATGCTGCGCGAATTCGCTTCCAGCAACCAATCCCTCTCGTCAAATCACTTGCATGATTGCCTGCTTTTGCGAAATCCAGTACGCTTAGTAGTTCGCTCCCAGCGAAATTCCGTGCTGTGTGCTCTCAACATCAGATCGGAGACAGCCGTGAAAAAGAAAATTCGTGCGATTCAATATGGTATTGGGCCCATTGGTGCCTCGATCGTCAAGCTGCTTAGAGAAAAAGACGCCATCGACATCGTCGGTGCCATCGATTCTGACCCCGCCAAGATCGGAAAAGATCTTGCCGAAGTGGTGGGCGCCTCCGACGGTCCCTGGGGCATAAAAATTTCCGGCGATGCGAAAGGGGTTCTCGATCAATCGGCCGACGTGGTCATGCATACCACCTCTTCCTCCCTGCCCAAGGTCATGGACCAGTTACTCACCTGCATCGATGTCGGCTCCTGCATCGTCTCCACGTGCGAGGAGTTATCCTATCCCTACCGCACCCATCCCGAACTCGCTGCCAAACTGGACAAAGCCGCCAAGGATAGTGGCGTAGCCGTGGTAGGAACCGGTGTAAACCCCGGTTTCGTTATGGATAAGCTGGTTATCACGCTTGCTGCTGTTGCGCAGCGCATCGACCACGTCAAAGCTCTACGCATCGTCGACGCCTCGAAGCGTCGCCTTCCGCTGCAAAAGAAAATCGGCGCAAGTATGACCGTTGACGAATTTCGCTCCAAAGTTCAGGAAGGCGTGATCAAGCACGTCGGCCTCCCCGAGTCTGTCGCCATGGTCGCCGATAGTCTAGGCCTTCGCGTCGACGAGATTACCGAGACGATTGAGCCCAAAGTCGCCACAGACCGCGTCCAAACACAATTCCTTACGGTCGAACCCGGCCAGGCCGCCGGCGTTCATCAAATTGCTCGTGGGCTCAGTGAGGGCAAAGAAGTCATCTACATGGAACTGCAGATGTATGTAGGTGCAAAGGATCCTGCCGACACCGTAGAACTTACGGGCCATCCTACGATCAGCCTGGTCATCCCCGGCGGTTCGCACGGCGATATTGCCACCGCCTCTGTCGCCGTCAATTCCATCCCGGCCATTCTCGAGGCTCCCTCTGGGCTCCGCACTTCTCGCGATCTGCCTATCGGTTTTTTCCCGCCCAAACCCCTGAAGTAAGCCGCGGACTTACTTCTTGTAAAACCGCATCACTGCCGAATAGTCCACGTCCTCTGTCGCTTCTCCCTTGACGTGGCTATACACTTCCCGCACCGCCGCGGTCGTCGGTAGTGCCACGCCCAATTGATTCGCCAGATCCAGCGCCAACCCAAGGTCCTTATGCATTAACCGCAGTGGAAAACTTGGCTTGAAATCTCTCTTCAGCATCAGCGGCGTCTTCAGATCCAACAACGCCGATCGTCCCATGCTGGATTGCAGCACCTCAAGCAACTGCTCTCCTGCCAGTCCCGCTCGCGTCACCAGTCCAAGCCCTTCCGCTATCGCTCCGACTTCCAGCGCCAAAATCGCGTTCATCGCTAACTTAATGGTCTGGCCCGCTCCATTTGGCCCTAGGTGAAACCATTTCTTCCCCATCACTCCCAGAATCGGTTCCACCTTCTTTAACGTCGCCGCCTCCCCTCCGATCATGAACACGAGGTTCCCCTCTCGCGCGCCCCAATCTCCTCCGGTTACCGGCGCATCCAGAAAATCCACTCCGCGCTCCTGGCACGCTGCGGCGACTTTCTTCGCCAGCATCGGCGAAACCGTACTCGAATCGATATACGTGCTTCCTTCTTTCAATCCCTCCAACGCCCCGCCTTCGCTCCACAACACCGATTCCAGCGCCGGCGGATCGCTCACAATCGTAATCAACACCTCGGCCGCTTCCGCTACTTCTCGCGGACTCTTCGCCGCCTTCGCGCCCGCCTTCACTAACCCTTCCGCCCGCGACTCCGTGCGGTTCCATACTGTCAACGAGTGTCCTGCCTTCAGCAAATTCGCTGCCATGGGCCGACCCATGAGTCCCAAGCCAATAAATCCAATCCTTTTCGACGTGCCAGCAGTGCTCACAAAGTCCCCCTAACGCGCAAATTCTTCTGTTTGGATGTTCTGAAGCGAACCTAGTGTAGCTGATTCTTTCCGGCAGGGTGATTCAAAGCAATGGTTTCAAGCCGTCTTAGGTCGTTGCGGAAAGGGAATCACAGAACCAGGTCGATCACCGGAATCTCCGGCGCCCGCTGTGGCTACCTTGTTTATTAAACTGCCGCTCGCCTCGGCCCCATTCGACAATTCGCGGCTGCCTTTCCCGACATACTCCAACGTTCCATGCGCTTCAATCCGATAAATATACGGATAGGGAATCTCCCACCGAAAATATTTACGCACGCCGCGCTGCTCTAAATGTTGTTCCAGGAAAATCGACCGGCCGGAATCTGCGGAGAACACCCCAGATGCGGAAAGCAGCATCTCCCCTACACGATAACGCACGGTTACCCTGCAACCCAGGAATTGCGAGTACTCAGCCACCCTTTCGAGTCTCTCGCACTTCACCGGAACCGCAATAGTACTGACGGTCTGTTACTTGTGTGTTTGTGGAAAATGCCCCACCAGCGTTTTCGGCTGCACTACCAAGTCTGCCAAAAAATATAATACGACCGCGGCGGCGATTCCATACCCGAGCACCGCACCTAATAGTCCCAAAGCCCATGCGCCCCTTACACTTACGCCGGCCAGCTCTTCCGCCCCCATAAATCCGCCAATCAATCCACACAACGCCGCCAACGCCCGGCTCGCCCGTGATAGCTCTAGCGGCGTTCCGCACGACGGACACACCACGCCTTCCCCCCGCGTTAGTACCAAGCTTCGAGGCACTTTCGTGAAGCAAAGCGGACATGCCCGATTCCACACCGTCCCCCCTCCCTTCACTCAACTCACCCCGCCAAATTCTTCTTCTTAATCCAATTTCAGACCCTACGCAAGTCGTTGTTCGCTCAGCCTCTCAGAATTCAAGCTCCCCTTGCTCTCCCTCAGATCCGTACTTCCGAAGGTAATTCTTCACCGACACCTTCCTCGCCGTGTTCTCCGAACTCATATATCGTACCGTGCCAAACACAGGCCGCTCAGGTCCCCACGGCCGGTCATACCTTCCCAATACCCAGAAAATCCCGCTGTACGAATTCGGGTTCCGCCCGTCCAACGCATACTTATTATTTAGCTGGATCATGATGCGCGCCGCCTCCTGTGGCGTTCGCGACCACTCCAGAATCTTCTTCCCCCACAGCATTCTCAAATAATTGTGGATTCTTCCTTCCCGCACCAATTGTCTCTGCGCCGCGTTCCACAAAGCGTCGTGCGTCTTCGCTGCTTCAAATTCTTCCACAACGTAAACCGCTTCCCGCTCGTCCTTCGCGTGTTCTTTCAACGTCTTCTGCGCCCATTCCGGCAGTGACTCATATTGGTCGTGATCCGCCCGATGCACCGCGAAGTTGTATCCCACTTCACGCCAAGTAATCAGCTCATCCAAGAAACTCTCAGCAGTAGCGCTCATGTTCCACCAGCCCTCGCGGCTTCCGTTCCCGCGCACCGCCAGCTTCCCCGGCTTCCATTTCTCCCACTTCGCCAGTTCCGCAAAAATCTCATGCGCCGAAATGTGTCCGAAATGCAGGTAGGGCGAAAATCCACTCGCCACATCCATCTCCGGTTCGTTGCGGCGTTCCACATACAGCGCAAACTTTGTCTCGAAAAACTCCCGCATCTTTGCCCGAGCTGCCGTCTGCCCGCCCTTCACTGCAACTGGCTTCACACCGTGATCGATGGGCAACCGGCCTAGCGCTTCCGCATCTCCTCGCAGCAACGCCTCGGTCGCCATGCCCCATTTCGCCAGCCTTTTTTCTGCAAGCTGCGCCCTTTCGCCCGGCTCTCGCTTCTTGAGTGGTTCGTCTTGCGGAAAATGGGCGAGATGCCTCGGCAGTTCCTTCTGCAAGAATCGGCGAAAATCAAAAGCTCGCTGCGCCGCCTTCTGCGTCGCCCGCAACGGCAAGAGTCCATTCGAGTCCACTTCTTCCAACAGCACCTCCACCTGCTTTGCTGCACTAGCCACCATGCGCGGCAGGAAGAAGCACGGAAATTCGTCCGTCACCACCACGCACGCCGCTTGCGCCAACGCCTGCAGCAGCCCTTTTCCCGCGCCTTCCTGTGGCTCCATGTAAGACAAGTGCGTCACGCCATGCTCTGCGCAGTAGCGCGCGTTCTCCGCCATCCCTTCCAACACAAATCGGTGGATCCGGTCGCTCGCCCACTTGTACCCTGCGCGCAACGCCTCAAAAATCACCAACGGCTTTCCCAAGTCCCGGCAATGTTCCAGCGCTCTGTCCAGTGCAAAGTTGTAACGCAGCCTTCGGTTCGCAATCATCCAGTACAAAACGTACTTCCCCGAACTCCGCAGTGCCGCTTCGTTTGCTTTGCGTATTCGAATCTCAGGTACCGCACTCACCATCGCGCTCCGTGCTTCTTCGGGCAAACTTTCGCACCATCTCTTTCCCGACCACTCCTAAGCAACTTGACTTTTCTGCCGTTCACGATAAAGTCGGCCTCGACTCACACCAATGCTCCAAGCGAAAGGGTTTCATGCGGACACGAACCCTCATTCCCGTCGCTGCAAGGTCTGCGCTTCCGGCGGCGTCCTTTCTCTCACTGACGAAGTCGACACTCTTCTTGGTCATGAAAGAGGGCGTCATCTACAAGAACGAGAAGTCCCCAGCCCCGCCACAGGAGACACATCCGTGAGCGACCTCAGCCAAACCATTTGCGCGGCTTTCGTCAACGAATTCCAGTCGCATGCCGCCAGTCTTCACAAGTGGGTCGCTCCGCTGTCCAACGAACAATTCTGGACGAATCCCTTTTCTTACGGCAACAGCGTTGGCCACCTGATCCTTCATCTCACCGGTAACCTGAGCTATTACATCGGCGCTCGTATCGCTGCCACCGGCTATGTTCGCAATCGCGACCTGGAATTCACCGAAGCGAGTCGCCCTTCCAAGGCTCAAGTTCTACGTAATTTCGATGACACTATCGCTATGGTGATTTCTACCCTCCAACAGCAATCGCCTTCCGATTGGACCCTGTCCTATTCCGCGGAACGGCTGCACGACGCCCCCAATCGGGTTGCCGCGTTTCTTCACTGCGCCACACACCTCTACCATCACATTGGCCAAATCAATTTCTTATCGAGGGAACTTACCAAGCCCTGAAGCCTGCGCCTCGCATGCAGGAGTTAAGCTTCCAACTTAAACCGCGTCGACGCCAGCCGGTACATCCGCCGCCAGACCAGCCGGTTGATCAACACCACCACTATGGCCATGATCAACGTCGACGCCAACAACACATTGTATTGGCCCGCGTCGCTCGCTTGGCTGATCGTGCTGCCCAACCCTGGCGCTTCCACCACGTGCCCCTGAAAGTGAAAATATTCCGCAATAATGCTGGCGTTCCATGCGCCCCCAGACGCCGTAACCAATCCCGTCACCAGGTACGGGAAAATTCCCGGAAGTATCAAGTGGCGCCAGCGGTCCCACCGGCTGAACCCGAACACCTTCGCCGCTTCCTTTAAGTCCGTAGGAATGGCCATCGCCCCCGCAATCACGTTGAACAGGATGTACCACTGCGTGCCCAGCAACATCAGCGCCATTGCGGCGATCTCTACGCCCCCACGCAGGCGGATCAATACCAACAGCAGCACCGGGAATAGGGCCGTCGCCGGAACCGATGCCGCCAGCTGCACCAGCGGCTGCATCAAGCGCGCGAACCGCGGGCTGAACCCAATGGCCACTCCCACTGGAATCGTCCATAGCGACCCAATAATCAGCGCCAGATTCACCCGCAAAAATGTCAATGCCGCGCTCTTCAACAGCAGCAGATATTCTGATCCGGTCAACGACGTTAGCGCTCCGACGCCATGGTAAACCGCGTAAACTAGCGAGGCCGCCCCAAGCGCCAAAAACAGCCAACCCAACCATCGTCTCGGTTGTTTCGTCTGTGCCGACGAAAATGTTTCCGCCGCTCGCTTTGCTCCGCTGGCAAACCGGATCGTCAGCCAGTTCACAATCGGGTGCAGCAACCGCCGGTACATGCGGATCAGGTAGGATTCGCGCCGGATGAAATTCAGGATTGCATTCTGCCCGTTGTTCGCGCTCTCCACCTGCTCAAATTTAAATTTGTCCGCCCACGCGATAACCGGCCTCCAGATCAACTGGTCCATTAACACGATCACCGCCACCATCATTGCCAGTCCCCACAGCATCGCTCGCGTGTTTCCCGCGCTCGCCGCGGTCTGCAGAAACGACCCCAATCCCGGCAAGCGGAAGTCCTTGTCGCCCAAAACGAACATCTCGCAGGCCATCAGGAAAAACCATCCGCCGGCGACCGACATCATCGAGTTCCACACCAGTCCAATCGTGCTGAATGGTAGGTCCAGTTCCACAAATCTTTGCCAGCGGCTGAACCGGTAAATGATCGCCGCTTCCCGCAAATCCCGCGGAATCGTCTTCAACGACGAATAAAAGCTGAAGGCAATGTTCCACACCTGCCCCGTGAAGATGAGGACGATCGAGCCCAACTCCACTCCCAATTGTCGGTTCGGGAACAGCGCCACCATCGCCAACATCACCCCAGGCAGAAAGCTCAGCACCGGAATCGACTGCAGGATATCCAGCAGTGGAATCAATACCATTTCCGCTCGCTTCGATTTCGCCGCCGCATATCCGTACGCCAGTGCGAACACCAGGCTGATCGCGTACGCAATCAGTATCCGCACCAGTGAGTACAGCGCATACAACCACAGGTCGCGCGGATTTTGCGAAATTTCGGACTCTACCTTGACCGGGCCAAGCCATGACCGCCCGATCGAGTAGATCCCAAAAATTACTCCAAACACTGCAAGGAAAACTGCTATGTCGATGAGAAACGCGTAGGTCCACCGCGATCCGATCGGCCTTTTCGCCGCTGGCGGTATCGGTGTTGCTAGTGTGGTAGCTGGGGCTGGCGAGGGCACGGGTCGCTTCAAGCTTCCGTTAACGTTAATTTGCCAGTGGCTGCATCGTAATCGAAAATCTCTGCATAGCGACCCCACTGAATCGCAGTTTCCAATTGCCGCTGTGCTTCCTCTTGACTGAAGTGTTCATCCAGCAAATCCTGGAAAAATTCTGCCGGCAGCGTGCGGTCCGCTTTTGCCTTCAAGGACTGTTCCATCTGCCGGAACAGCGGCACATTCGTCAGCACGGCCTTCCGGAAAATCATTTTGCGCTCCTGAATGTCTCCCTGCGCAAACGCCTGTCCTTCTGGCGTAATTAGTGCATCGCCCTCTTCCAACTTCAGCATTCCTAACAGCACTGCCGTGTCCACGCTGGGCAACAATGCATCCACTTCGAGGCTCAATTCATCCGCTAACACGTGTAAATCGGCCCGTCCACCCTGATCCACCAGAATTTCCAGCAATCCCGCCAGGCCGCCCGGCCTGGTATGCGGCAACATGATCTGCGTTTTGCGCGTGACCCCTTCGGTTCCGGCAACACCCGTTGTGATCTGGCCGGCATGGTCCTGCCGCGTCAGCGCGCGATAAATTAAGTCCACCAACTCCACGAAGCGCGGATCCTTGTGATCCCGCGGGTGCGGCAGTTCCACGTTGAATTCCGCGTGGATGTGCGCCGGGTTTCTTCCCAACACGATAATCCGGTCCGCCAAAATCACCGCTTCTTCGATGTTGTGCGTCACGATAAAAATCGCCCGCGTCGGTATCTTCCTTTCCAGCCACAACTCCATCAATTCCCCGCGCAGCGTTTCCGCCGTCAGCACGTCCAATGCGGAGAACGGTTCGTCCATAAACAGAACCTCGGGCTCCACCACCAACGCTCGCGCTACACCTACTCGCTGCTTCATCCCTCCCGACAGTTCCTTCGGGTACGCCGACTCAAATCCGTCCAATCCCACCGCGTCGATAATTCGCAGCGCTCTCTTATGCCTGTCGAACTCGAGAATTCCCCGCGCTTCCAGCGGCGCTTCCACATTCTCGATCACCGTCAACCAGGGAAACAGCGCAAAGCTTTGGAACACGATGGAAACATTCGGCGTCTCGTCTTTCACCGGCTGTCCATGCCAGTACACGCCCCCGCCCGACGCTGGTGACAGTCCCGTGAGCATACGCAGCATCGTCGATTTTCCGCATCCCGACGGGCCCAGCAATGCAATAATTTGTCCCGGATAAATTGCTATATCCGTCGGAGAAATCACCTGGATGCGGTTTCCGTCTGGCTGCGGATAGAACTTCTCCAGCTTGCGCGCCTCAATAATCGGCTCGACTGCCGTTGATGTTGTAGTTGTGCTCATGAGTGCCCGTATTATCGCTCAATTTCCGCCCAGCGAGGGCCTATTCTGCACACATTCGGTGTTATCGGCCCTCTCCGGTTACAATTCTGTGAATGCTAAATGATTGAGTCGAGCCCATCGTCCAAAGCAGTTGTCACTCCCCAGCGCTTCCCTGACTGGCTTGTCCCTCTCGGCCTCTCCCTTTTCCTCTCCCTGCTGGTCATTCTCCCTTTCTTCTGGCTCGGCAGCGCTTCCGGCCACGATTTCGAGTTCCACGTCGCCTCCTGGCTTGATGTGTCCGCCCAGTGGAGGGAAGGTATTCTGTTCCCCCGCTGGTCCGAATGGACCAATCATGGCTTTGGCGAGCCCCGTTTTATCTTTTATCCGCCGCTTTCCTGGATTCTCGGCGCCGCTCTGGTCCTGCTTCCCGGTTCAGCCGCTCCTGTCGCGTACATCGTCCTTGTTCAGACGTTCGCCGGGCTCTTCGCCTACTTCCTTCTTCGCAGTTTGGTCAACCGCCGTGCCGCCATCCTCGCCGCCGGTTGCTACGCTATCAATCCGAATGCGCTGCTCATGACCTACATCCGCAGCGATTTTGCCGAACAATTAGCCTGTGCTTTCTTCCCACTGCTCCTTTTAGCCGCTTTGCGTCTCTCCAACTTGCTCGACGAATCTCCGCCCCGGCGCTCCTCTATAGCGTTTTTCGCCGTCCCCTACGCCACAATTTGGCTCTCCAACGCCCCCGCTGCCGTCATCGCCAGCTATTCCATGGCATTGTTATTCGCTTGGGCGGCTTTCTCGCAGCGTTCCTGGCGTCCTCTTCTTCGGGCCTCGGCGGCGTTCGCTCTCGGCCTCGGTCTCGCCGCCTTCTATATCATTCCAGCGGCCTACGAGCAGCGCTGGGTCAACATCAGCCAAGCCCTCTCCAGCGGGCTTCTTCCCGTTCAAAATTTCCTGTTTACCTGGATTAACGACGCCGAGCACACTTGGTTCAATTGGATCGCCTCCATCTGCGCGCTCTTGCTCATCGTAATTCTTGCGCTCGCTGCCCTCTTTTCACGCTCCCTCGCGCAAAAAAGCTGCAACCGCCCCACGGGCATCGCGCTCTTGATCCTCGGCGCCGCCGCCACTCTGCTCACTTTGCGTTTTACGCTGCCCCTCTGGAATTACTTGCCCAAACTGCGCTTCGTTCAATTCCCATGGCGGTGGATGTCCATCATCGCTCTCGTCGCCGCCTGTTTCCTCGCGTTCGCCATGGAGCGCCGCCGCGCCTCGCTCTGGTTCGCCGCAATTCTCCTTCTCTTAGCGCCCTTGGCCTATTTCCAAATCCAAAATACCTGGTGGGATGACGATGACCTGCCTACCATGCGCGACGCCCTCGTTAACGGTCAGGGTTTCGACGGCACCGACGAATACGACCCGCTCGGCGACGACCATCTCAATCTCCCAGCCGCTGCGCCTCCCATCAAAATCCTTTCACCCGACTCCGAGACCGAATCTGTTTCTAATGCCCACTTCCAAATCCAGCGTTGGTCCGCCACCCAAAAGCAACTGCGCGTGGACACTCCCTCCGAAGCCCGTGTCGCTCTACGGCTCCTCAACTATCCAGCTTGGCGCGTCACCGTGAACGGCAGAACCATCTCCCCCGATCGCCTCGACGATATCAACCAAATGGTCGTGCCCGTCGAACCCGGCACTTCCGAGATCGCCGTCGACTTCACTCGCACCAAAGATCGCACGATTGGCGACGCCGTTTCCGTCGCCAGCCTACTGCTTACCCTATTTTTGCTCTGGATTAAACCACGCCCGGAAAATTAAGTCTCACCGGCGGTCAATCGACGGATGTCGTATATCCAACCCCTGTACAATGTAAATCACGTCTTCAGCAATATTGGTCGCGTGGTCCCCGATACGTTCAAGATTCTTCGCTGCCAAGATCAATTCAAACGCCGGAAACACTAAACTCGAATCGCCCATCATGTACGTCAGCAATTCCCGGAAAATCTGGTCCCGGTAATGATCCACCTGGTCGTCGCTGGCCATCACCTTCTGCGCCAGTTCCACGTCGCGCCGCACCACCGCATTCAGTGCGTTCCGGACCTGCTCTTCCACTAGCTCCGTCATCCGTGGCAAATCCACATAGGGCTTCACTCGCGGATGCCGCAAAATTCGCAGCGCTCCCTGCGCCACATTTACGGCCTGATCGCCAATCCTCTCCAAATCGTTGTTGATCCGCGAAACCGCCAGCACGAACCGCAGGTCTGCCGCCATCAACTGATGCAGCGCCAGCAACTGCACCACGCGGTCGTCAATTTCCAGCTGCAGTTCATTGATCGCGTCTTCTTCGTCCAACACCCGTTTCGCCAACTGTTCGTCCGAATCCAGCACGGCATGAACGGCCTGATGCACGGCACGTTCCGCCAGGCTGCCCATCCACAGCAACCGCTCTTTCAACTCGTTCAGGTCTTTTTCAAAGTGCCGTTCCATGCATGCCTTCCCATCCGTCTTTTCTAACGCCCAGGTCCGGTCAAACTACAACAAACTCATCCAAATCGTCCAGTGATGTACGCTTCCGTCCTCGGATCTCCCGGTGTGGTAAACAACTGCGGCGTCGGATTAAACTCGATCAACTGTCCCGTCAGCAGAAACGCCGTGAAATCGCTCACGCGCGCCGCTTGCTGCATGTTGTGGGTCACAATCGCCACCGTCGTCAGGTTCTTCAAGTCCACCAGCAATTCTTCGATCTTCGCCGTGCTGATCGGATCCAAGGCCGAACAGGGCTCGTCCAGCAGCAGTACTTCCGGATCCACCGCCAACGCACGCGCGATGCACAACCGCTGCTGCTGTCCGCCAGAAAGCTCGTAAGCCGACTTATGCAGGTGGTCTTTCACTTCTTCCCACAGCGCGGCATTCCGCAAGCTCTTTTCGACAATGTCCCCAATTGACCCTTTGAATCCGTTCACTCGTGGCCCGTAGGCTACGTTTTCAAATATCGACTTGGGAAACGGATTTGGCCGCTGGAACACCATGCCCACGCGTCGCCGCAGCGCCGTCACGTCCTGCGCTAAAATATTTTGCTGGTCCAACAGGATCTCGCCTTCCAGTCGCGAGCTATGCACCGTTTCATGCATGCGGTTCAGCGTCCGCAACAACGTGGACTTCCCGCATCCCGAGGGTCCGATCAGCGCCGTCACCCGCTTGTCGGCAATCCCCATGCTGACATCGAACAAAATCTGCTTTTGTCCATAGTAGAAATTCACTTTGGAAATCGACATTCGCATCGGCCCAGGCACGGCATGCTCCTTTGCTCCAGAAGCCCCGGCCGTCGCCGCTATGTTTACGGAAAGTCCCGGATTGGGTGACCCTTGCATTCCTATCCTCTCGGCACCGCTATGCCCCTCGACAGTATCGTCCGCGCCAGTATGTTGATGATCAGAATGAGCCCCAGCAGCACCAGCCCCGCCGCCCACGCCTGACGATGCCAATCCTCGTACGGTGACACCGCGTACGTGAAGATCATCACCGGCAACGACGCTGTCGGGTTGTTCCAACCGTTGCTCCAAAAGCGGTTCCCGAACGCGGTGAACAGCAGCGGCGCCGTTTCCCCCGCCACCCGCGCTAGCGCCAGTAGAATCGCGGTAAGAATCCCTCGATACGCCGCCGGCACGATAACCGTCGATATAGTCTTCCATTTGCTTGCTCCCAGTGCCATTGCTCCTTCTCTCAGCATCCGTGGCACTGCCCCTAAAAACTCCTCGGTACTCCGCAACGTGATCGGAATCATCATCAAACCCAGCGCAAACGCTCCCGCGAAGGTGGAAAAGTGTTTGAACGGCAACACCACCAGGCTGTAGGCGAAAATTCCGATCACGATCGACGGCACCCCGTTCAGCAAGTCCGCCGCATAACGTACCACCGAGGCTACTGCTGTCCCGCTAAATTCCGCCAAATAAATCCCACCTAGAAATCCGACCGGCACCCCAAAAAGCGATGCCGCCAATAACAGTTTCGCGCTTCCCACAATCGCGTTAGCCATTCCTCCGCCCACTTCTCCCACGGGCGCAGGCAGTTTCGTAAAAAAGTTCCAATTGACCGACGTTCCGCCATTGAACAGCAAATACCCCAGAATCAGAAATAGCACGCTCACGCACACAAACGCGCAGACCCCCGTCATCGTCAGCATAAAATTGCTGACCAGTTTCCTCCAACGTAGCCGCGCATTCATTAGTTGCTCACCTTGCTGCCCTTCTCCGTCGTCACTATGATCAGAAGTCTCGCCAATCCGTTGATCACGAACGTCAGCAGAAACAGCACCAGCCCCAACCCGATCAGTGATTGCAGGTACAAATCGCCGGTCGCTTCCGTAAACTGGTTCGCAATCACCGACGCAATCGAATCTCCCGGCGAAAACAACGATGCGCTGATCGTCGGCGTGTTTCCGATCACCATCGTCACCGCCATCGTTTCTCCCAGCGCGCGTGCCAGCGCTAGAAAAATCGATCCCATTATGCCGGTCTTGGCAAACGGTACCACTACTTTCCAGGTCGATTCCCATCGCGTCGAACCTAATGCCAGCGCCGCTTCTCGCTGATCTCTTGGCACCGACAAAAGCACTTCGCGCGACACCGATATGATGTACGGAATCACCATAATGGCCAGCACAATTCCCGCGGTCAGGAATCCCACACCGTACGATGGCCCTTTGAAGATCGGTAGGAAGCCCAGCGGCTTATTCAGCGCCGGATAAATCACCGTGCGCATCAGCGGCACCACGATAAAAATTCCCAACAGCCCGTAAATCACGCTCGGTACTGCCGCCAAAAGATCGATAAAAAACTGCAAGGTATCCGAAATTCGCGGTGGCGCCAATTCCGCCAGAAAAATGGACGCTCCAATTCCCAGTGGCACGGCAAGGAATAACGCTACCGCCGAGGTCACTAACGTCCCATAGATGAACGGTAGTGCTCCATACTCATCGGTAACCGGATCCCATACCCGGGTCACGAAAAAACTCAAGCCAAATTTGTGTCGCGCTAGCGTCGAGTTGACCCACAGCTCGTATACCAGCAGCAATGTGATCAGCACCACCATCGCCGCAAAAATCAAGGTGATCAGCCGCGCGATTTCATCGCCCTCGCGCAGCCTCGACAAAAACGAGCGCGAACCCACTGCTGGGTCCGCGCTCGGCACCGTTGGATTTGCTGTTGCCACGTCGCTCTTCGTCTACTGCACCTTACTGATCGCGTGCAATTCCTTGTCTACTACTTCCTTTGGCAGTTTCGCGTAAGACAGCGCCTCGTTATAGCTCTGCCCCTCCGTCAACATCCACTTCAGAAAGCCCTTGATGGCATCCCGCTTCGCGGCGTCCTGAATCTTCGACGGAATCAGCAGCCACGTGAAGCTCGAAATCGGGTATGCCGTTTTCCCCGGGGCATTCGTGATGCTCACTCGGAAATCCGCGGGCATCTCTTTCGCTGCGCCTGCCGCGGCTGCGGTCACGCTGGCCAGGTCCGCTTTAATGAAGCTCCCCGCCGCGTTCTTTACCGTGCCATAGGGAATCTTGTTCTGCACCGCATAAATCAGTTCCACGTAACCGATGGCGTTTGGCGTCTGCTTTACCAACCCGGTCACCCCTTCGTTGCCCTTACCTCCCAAGCCCACCGGCCAGTTCACCGACGTGTTTCGATTCACCTTGCTCTTCCACTCATCGCTGACTTTCGAGAGATAGTCCGTCCAGATGTACGTGGTCCCGCTGCCGTCCGAGCGGTGAATCACCACAATGTCCTGCGCCGGAAGGCTTACTCCCTTATTCGCCCCCGCAATAGCCGGATCATTCCACTTGGTGATCTTTCCGAGGTAGATTCCCGCTAGCGCTTCCGGAGTGAAGTTCAACGATGCTGTCACTCCTTGGACGTTATACGTCGGCACTACCGCCCCAAGCACCGTCGGAAAATGCAAAATCTCGCAACCGCGCTTGGCCTGAAATTCTTTCAGTTGCGCGTCGTTCATCGGCCCATCGCTGGCGCCGAAGTCCACGGTACCTTCCGTCACTTGTTTAATTCCGGCCCCCGAGCCTACCGACTGATAATTGAACTGAATGCTGGAATTTTTCTGGTGATAAACATCAAACCACTTGGAATAAATTGGATACGGGAATGTCGCTCCTGCTCCATTGATTAGAAGACCCTGGGCCCAAACCGCCGTTCCGAGCGCAACTATAGCGGCCAACAACAATGCGGCGCGTTTCATCTGAGTTTTCTCCCTCGACTTTTCTATTGCCTTAGAACAGAAGAGTCTGATTCCTGAACGTTACAGAATTGTTACACCTCATGCCGACTCTGTTAAAAATCGGAAACTCTTTCCCATTTTCTGTAGTAACTCGCCATATTTCATAAACTTATCCCCACCAACAAAAAGGGCGGCTCCTTCGAGCCGCCCCTTACCCGCCCTACTCATCGGCGGTCATGTCTAAGCCACACTCCTACGGCAAGTAGTAGCGGAACGAGGTCCAGAACATGTTGCTCGTGGCATGCGGCTGGATACTTTCGCCTGCCGTCAAGCCGCCGCTTCCCGACCAGGTGTTGCGATAGAAGTAAGAGTATTGCATACCCCACTGCACTCTTCCCTTTTCGCCCTGGTAAATCTTGTTCCAGAAGCCCAAGGTCGCTTCCGAGAGGTATCGGGTATCACCCGCGCAGGTTCCGCCGGTTCCGGGTGTTCCCGTGGCGCTCGGCAGTGTCTCTGTCGAGCAACCCGTGTTGTTCGCAAAGGGTGAGCCGTAGCCGCCGATCCCATTCAGCGTAATCGAGGTCGTGGTCAGCGCCGGATACCCGGGCTGAATGCCTCCTCCGGAGCAGGGCTGTTGGCCGGTCGCACCGCAACCCGGAATGGCGGGCGTATTCGTTATTTTGACGGACTGATATCCTGTGTACGCCGCCCGCGCTGCATATTCGCCACCGACATATCCATAAATGTCCCACTTCGGTGTGGCGTGCCATTCGAGTCGTGCGATCCACGATGCATTGTGGATCAACGTGATTGTGCCATCCGGACGAAGCGTGGCGTCGGCAAGTTGTCCCGATGCGTAGCGGCCTGTGCCATCGCCGTACATCCCGCTCAGTCCAATATCCAGCTTCTTCGAGAACACCGGGGTGATTGTGTTGAAGCCAATCGCTCCGCCCGTGCTGGAATTGTTGTACGCACCGATCGCACTCGGCGTGAAGCTCCCGTTGACTGGGCAGGGCAGCTCTACCGGCGTCGCCGGCGTCGGGAAGTTCTTCGCCGTTGTTCCCGCCACCGCGCAGGGATACACACGATTCTGGTACGTGCTCACGAGTCCCCACACCTCGTAGTGGCCGAAGCCCGGATCCACCGCCAACTTAGCGATGAAGTCCGGCGTCTTGTTGATCGAATAGCCGGTGGTATCCGAGAAGTTCAGCAAACCACCTCCTGCGCCAGGGGCAAACACGAAGGAGTTCTGATAGGTCGTCGTCGATCCTGTCGCCGATGTATTGGTGTACGTGCTGAACCCGCGTCCGCCGATGGTTGCCTGCGGGTTTTCCGCGGATACAGCCAGCGTGACCTTGTTTTCAAACGATTTGGCAACGCGCAATCCGTACTGCCGCTCCCAGTTGAAGCCCACCTGGTATTGGGAGTCGATCGTCAACGGAACCCACTCGGTCAGGTTCACCGTTCCTACTCGGTCTGGCGTGACCAAGCTCCACATCTGTCCGCCGGAGACCGCCCAACCACTGGCGAAATCCGCGCGCGCGAATGCCTGCCGAATCCGGAACACATACGAGTCGCTCTGCCGGTTGTTCGACGTTACGCCGGTGCCTAGAAAGTCTGACTCGTAGTACCCATACAGGCTGGTATCGCCAATCTTGGTCGCCACCTTCAAGCTCAGTCGCGATTGCCGTGCTGTCATGTTTAGTTCTGGCAGCTTTCCCACCGAGTTTCCGGAGAACGGAATCGCGTTGAACTGGGTGTTAATGTCGTCGCTCTGCGCGTGCGTACGGTTCACTGTTTCTGCCGCGATGAACCCGCCCGGTGTGATCTCAACTCCCTTGAACCGGATCGTCAGCGGACCTTTCTCATCGCCCTGCCCGCCGGTGGCGTTCATCGGGTTTGCGCCCGGCGTGCTTCCCGATGCACTGCCCGCGCTCGATGCCGCCGAACTCGCCGCCAGGCTGGCCACAGACGTATTCAATTCCGTGGTCGTCGCCTTCACTTCCGCGGAGGTCGCCGCGGCTTCGCTGGCCTTCACGGTAGCGTCCGTGGCTTTCGAATTCGCCGCTGCCGCCGCTTCCCGCGCTTCCTCAATCTGCTTATCCCGCTTTGCCAATTCTTCCTTCAGCAATTGCAGCTGCTCTTGCTGTGCCTGAAGAGCCTGCCGCAATTCTTCCATCTCTGCGGAAATCTCTGCATTGGTCTTGGCTGGAGCTGCCTTCGCCGCCGCTGCGTCCTTGGCTGGCTGCGCGTTGGCCGGCGCATCTTTCGGTGAGTCTTTTGGTGAGTCTTTCGGTGAGTCAGCAAGCGCTGTTCCCACAGTCAGGAACAACGACAAGGTTAGTGCTGCAAGTTTTTTCATTGCCTCTCTCTTTTTTGAAAAGAAATTTCGGACAAAGTAACTTGGGAAAAGTAAACACCCCGGTCCAGAAGGTAGAGAGGCTGTCTTACACGTATGTCAAATACACATTAATAATCCGTAACAATTATTCTCAATACTGACTTATCCCTTGTATTTTCTTGCTCTTAATCCACTACGGCTTTCGCCCTAGTTCTCTCCTATTTGCCCTCCTTTCGCCCCTTGCACCGCTGGTTTTTAGTGTTAGTAACGTGTAAACACACCTACACTTCCTCGGAAATAAGCACTTCCGCTCCGGCGAGTTCGTCGGTTGCCTTTTTATTCTATCGGGTCAGGCCCATTTGGTAGGCCAGCACAATCTGGCTCACTACATACCGGTAGTGCGCATCAGTGTCTTGAATATCCGCATCCGTCTTCTGCAGTTCGGCCTGTGTGGCCTCGACGATCGACCCCAAGCCCAACTTATAGCGGGCCTGCGCCAGTTCCAACGCCAGTTCGGCCTGCTCGCGCAGTTGCTGCGTCACCGACAGTCTCTTATACGCATCCTGCGATTGCAGCCAACTGTTCCTTACGTCCCTCGCCACATTGTCCTGCATATCCTGCAGCCTTTTTTTCTGCGCTTCCGTGGCCAGGTCCGCGCTCTTGGCCCGCGCGTTGAACAGGAACCCGGTGAAAATCGGAATATTGATGTTCACACCCGCCGCCCCATACCAGTCGGTGATATTCGGATCGTGTACCGGCGATCCCCCAACCACTCCTAGCGCGTTGACGGTCGGAAAGAACAAGTCATGTTCCGCCCGCCCGAATCGCTCCGCTGCCAACACGGAATCGCGCAAAGACCGGATTTCTGGTCGCAGGTCCATTGCCTGTTGAATCAGTGTACTGGCGTCGTTGGCCGGTGGTGTTACCGGCACCACCGGCTCTTGCGGCTCAAAATCCTGGCGGTCGGGATAACCTAAGACTGCGGACAGCGTCGATAGCGATGCCTGGTAATTATCTTGCGCGTCCAGCAACAACAGTTGGGCACGTGCCAACTCCACCTTCGCGAATGCCAGGTCCACTTCCGATTTCAGTTTCGCGGTTGTCAGTGCCTGAATTTGATCCTCAAATAATTGCCGCGCCTTCACCGTTTCCTCGGCTACCTGCAGCAGCGCCTTCGTCTCCAGTGTGTTATAGAACGCCTGATCCACCGCCAGGATCACGTCCTGCTTCGTGGCTACGGCATTCTCATCTTGCGCTTTCGCTTGAAACCTCGCATTGCCAACTAAATTGGGTGTGCGCCCAAAATCGGTAATCAACTGGCTGAAGGTTACGCCTCCTGCCAGCCGCGAAAACATTCTCCCGTTCGTCAGATAGCCCGCGGCTAGTCGCCCTCCTTCATCCGCCCCGACTCCGGTCAGGTTCATGCCGATCTGCGGCAGTTCCGCTGACCTCGCTTCCACCACATACTGTTGCGCCTGCAATGCCATTAAGCGCCCTACCATGATCTGTGGGTTGTTCTTTAGACCAATCGCCTCGGCTTCTTCGATCGTCAGTTTGTGTCCTGGCGGCAACGCTGCGGGCTTAGGTTGGTGCGCCTGGTTCGCCGGCTTCGCCGCGTTCGATCGCGAATTCTCCGGTGATTGTGAGCCCTGCTGGCTGTCCTGATTCTGCCCTGCCTGCAACCGCGTGCTGTATTCGCCACCCGAGGCTACGCTTTCATTTCCCGCCTCGTTTCGCGACGGTTGGGGGCTGTCCGGCAGTTGCCTTGCCTCCATCCCCATCCCGCATGCCGTCAGCAGCAACATTACTCCCAGCGCTCGCGTCATCCATCCTCCGTCCGCTGCTGCTCTTCCTCCGGGTTTACTCACCTCATTGCTGCTTTTGCTTTTCCCTGTGGCCTTCATCTGCAACTCGCATTTCTTCGCCATCAGTGCGCCTCCGCCCCTTGCAGAGCTGCACGCTGCTCGCGTCGGCGGTAGATAATCAGGTACGCTGCCGGCACGATAAAGAGCGTCAGCACGATCGACGACAGCAATCCGCCGATGATGGCACGAGCTAGCGGTGCGTACGCCTCGCTTCCCGTCTCCAATTTAAAGGCCATGGGAATCAACCCTACGACTGTGGCCAGTGACGTCATCAGAATCGGCCGCAACCGGATCCGGCATGCTTGCACTACCGCCTCCCGTAACTGCTTGCCTTCCTGCCGCAACACGTTCGCAAAGTCCACAATCAAGATGCTGTTCGACACCACCATGCCCTGCAACATCACCACGCCCATCAGCGATTGAATGTTCAGCGTTGTTCCGGTTATCGCCAGCGTTATCAACACTCCCGTTAACCCCGTCGGTACCGCCAGCACGATCAGGAAGGGGTCCACAAACGAACTGAACTGCGCGACCAGGATCAGGTATACCAACAAAATGGCCAGCAGTAACCCCAGTCCGAAGCTTTTGAACGATTCGTCCATGGTTATCACCAGGCCGCGCACGTCCACTCGGAAATTCTTGGTCAGATGCAAGCCCGCCACGACTTTGTCTACTTCGCTTCGCGGCTTTCCCAAGTCCTCTCCCGAGGGCGCCACGTAAATGTCCATCTCGCGTTCCAATTGATAATGGTCGATCTCCGTCGGCGTTGGGATTGGCTCTATGCTTGCCACCTGGTTCAAATACGTTGGCAATTTGATGTTTTCTGCTCGCAACGGCATCGACTGCAAATTCTGAATCGTCTTCACCGTGTTGTTCGGGTACTGCACTGTAACGAAGTAATTGTTTCCGGTTCTCGGATCGATCCAGTAGCTCGGCGCGATCATCACGTCCGAAGTCAGCGCCGTGATTACGTTGTCCACTACCTCTTTCGGGCTGAGCCCCAGTTCTGCCGCCCGCGCCCGATCGATATTCATTTGCAGCCCGGGATAGTCCATATCCTGCGGCACGTAAACGTCCGAAACTCCCTTCATCCCTTTGAACTTCTGCGCCAAATCCAGCGTGATTTCGTTCACCTTGTGCAGGTCCATTCCGCTCACCTGCACGTCAATCGGCGCAGGCATGCCCTGGTTCAACACCGAATCCACCAAGCCGCCCGACTGAAAGTAGGTCCGAAGTTGCGGCAACTCTTTCTGTATCCGCGCGCGCACTTTGTCCATGTACTCGAAGCTGCTCCCCTTGTGATCTTCGATCAGCCCCACTTCCACAAACGCCGTATGCATCGCCGCGTTTGGCGTGAACAACGCCGACAAATCGGGGAACACGCCGATGTTCGAAACAATCGTGCTCAGGTCGCTCTTGGGCACTTCTTCCCGCACAATGTTCTCCACCTTCTCGATATACTCGTTGGTCAGCTCCAATCGCGTTCCCGTTGGCGCCTTCACGTTAATGATGAATTGCCCCGCGTCCGTTCTCGGGAAAAACGACACCCCGATGAACGGGTACAGCAGCAAGCTCAGTACGAATAGCCCCACGATTCCCAGAATCGTCGCCCGGGGAACATCCAGCGCCTTCTCCACCCATTTCTCGTAGAGGTTCAGCAGTTTTTCGAACTGCTGATTGAACTTCGCGTTGAACCGCGCTCCCCACGACTTTTTAGCCGAGGGTTCGTCTGGCTCGTCACCTTCTCCCACCGTATGATGGATCGGCTTCAAATAATGCGCGCAGAACAGCGGCACCACCGTCATCGCGTCGAAGTACGATGCAAACAGTGCGATCACCACGCCTAGCGCCAACGCCTGGAACAGATATTTGCTTACCCCAAACAGGAAGGTCACCGGGAAGAACACCACCACCGCCACCAGCATGATCGCCAGCACCGCCAGTGATACCTCGTTCGCGCCACGCAACGCCGCCGTTTTCGGATCTTCTCCCAGCTCCATGTGCCGGAATATGTTTTCGATCACCACCACCGAGTCGTCGATCAATCGCGAAAATGCCAGTGCCAATCCGCTCAACACCATCGCGTTGATCGTTTTTCCCATCGTATGCAGCACAAAAAACGTAATCATCACCGACAGCGGTATCGACAGAAAAATCGCCACCGTCGCCCGTCCGCTGCCCAGAAACATCAAAATCATGATCGCTGTCAGCACCACCCCGATGCTGCCTTCCTTCAGCACCGTCGAAATCGCCTGCTTCACGAACACCGATTGGTCAAACACCACGCGCGCTTTCAATTCGGAAGGAATGTCTCGGAGGTTCTTGACCGCCTTCTTGATTCCATCGACAACCGCGATCGTGTTGCTGTTTCCTCCTTGTTTCTGGACCGGCACGTACACCGAAGGCTGTCCATCCACACGCACGATGTTGTATTGCAAATACGACCCATCCACGGCTTCGCCTATGTCCGACACGAAGACCGACTTCTCTCCTTCGGTTTTCACAGGAATTTGGTTAATGTCCCTTGGTTTCGCCACCTGCGCGTTCGTGTAGATGTTGTAATCCAGCGGTCCGATCCGCACATCACCCGCCGGCAGAATCAGGTTCTGAGAGTTAACGGCGTGCACCACATCCAGCGGGCTTAAGCCGTGGGCCTGCAGTTTCAACGGATCCACATACACCATCACCTGGCGGTATTTCCCACCGTAAGGCGGCGGCACCGTCGCCCCAGGGATGCCCGCGATCTGGTTTCGGATCTGATATTGCAGGTAATCGTGTAGCTGCGTTTCCGTCATCCCCTCGCCATGCACTGTCAGCAGGCACACTGGCAGGCTCGATGCTCCCGTGCTGATTACCACCGGCGGCAACGTTCCTTGCGGAAGCCGGCGCAGGTCCGCCATCGCCAGGTTCGACATTTGCGTCACGTCTGCATCCGCGCTTGTTCCCGGCTGGAAAAAAATCGAAATCAGACTGACCCCCGCCATGGATCGCGACTGTTGGTGATCTACTCCGCTGGCCAGCGTGAAAAACCGCTCAAAGGTGTCCGTAATGTCTGCTTCAATCTGCTGCGGCGGCATTCCGTTGTAGAACGTTGCTATCAGCACTTCCGGCAATTCAATCGGCGGAAACATGTCCACCGGCATTTGCAACACGCTCGTCAATCCCAATACGCACACAAACAGACACACTACGATGATGAAATACGGATTCTTGATCGCAAACGTCGGCATCGCTCGCCTACTCCTTCATTTCCGCTGGCTTCGTCAGCTGCGGTTTCACCAGCATCCCGGGCTGGTATTGGTCCTGTTCCCCATAAATTGCCGTTTCGCCTTCCTTCACTCCCGACAGAATCTCCACTCGATTCGCCGTTTGAATTCCCAGCGTGACACTGCGTTTTTCGATCTGGTTCGCGCTGTTCACAATCAACACTGTCCCCGCGTCGCTTCCTTTTGTCTGCACTGCCTGGATCGGCAGGGTTAAAGCGTTCTTGTCCGTGTGCACTGGCAGCTGTATGTCCGCATACATCCCCGGAATCAACTCGTAGTTGGCGTTGGGCACCTGCAATTCCGTGTGCATCGTCCGCGTGCTCAGATCAATTTGGTCCGAATACCGAATCACCTGACCCGTAAACGTCTTATTCAGCGCCGACACTTTCACTTCGATTGGCATTCCCATCCTGATATCGCCTGCGTAATGCTCTGGGACCGGAATCACCAACCGCAAAAGATCGTTCTGCGATAGCCGGCACAACGCCGATTCGCCCACATTCGACGATGTTCCCGCCGGCAGCAATGCGCCCGTGTACGCATACATCTTCGTCACCACCCCGTTAAAAGGGGCCGTCATTCGCGCATACGCATACAGCGCGTTGTCTTTCGCTAGGCTGGCTTTGGAGTTCGCTAGCGCCGCCTCGGCCGCCGATACGCTGTCTTTCGCGGCGGAAACTCCCGCGCTCGTCTCCAGGTCTTTTCCCTGCGCTACGTCGATTTCCTCCTGCGAAATCAACTCCGGCCGGGTCTTCTGCACATTCGCTTCCCGCGTATAAGTCACATGGGCCACCTGGTACGCCGATTGCGCCCGGGACAGCTCTTCGTGCGCTCGCTCCAGGTCCTGTTGGCTACGGGTCACCGCCGCCTGGTCTCCCTGCAACTGCTCTTGCAGTTCGGGGATTTCCAGTTCCGCCATCAACTGGCCCTGCTTCACGTGCGTGCCCCAGTCGATGTACAGCTTCTTGATGTAGCCCGATTCTTTCGCGTAAACGTCAATTTCCTGGAACGGCAGAAACTCTGACGCAATATTTAGGCTGCTCGAGATGTCTTGCCGTTCGACTTTCACCACCGCGGCTACCGGTGCTGGTCCATCGGCGCCAGTCTTTCCGTTGTCCGCCTCTGTCTTCGAGTGACGAATCACCACCCAGCCCAACACCACGACCGCCACCACAATTCCTGCGAGTTGCCACTGCCGATTTCGAGTCATGTACCCTTCCTGAAAGCAGGCCGAGCAGGGCATTCTGCCCTTTCGTGGCCCGCTCGTTCCATAGGCAATAAAGCCGATAACTCTGTAGGTGCTACGTTACTTCCCAGTTGTTTGGCTGGAATTTATCGCGCGGGGGGCGGACGGAACCAGATGCTGGCGATCAGTTCCACCCGTTGCGCTAATGTTTCGTCCTGCGGTGTGTAGGTAGGGTTTCGATGGTTCTCCGCCTGCAATCCAGCGAAGACCACTTCTACGATAGCTTCCGGTTGCGCGTTCTCCCCGGGTGCCGGACTGTAATGTTGCAGTTCCGACGACCCCACCGTTGCACGATGCCGTGCCATGGCCTGGAAGCCCAGGCCGTCCGAGTGGCTCATCAGCCCTAAGAAGGGATTATAGAGAAGCAACCCGATCAACAGCATCGGAACACACCAGCGCCAGAAAATTGGCCGGTTTTTCCGCTTGTGACAGCTGGGCACTCGGTTGCTCCCTATCATATAAACATTAGTTGGAGTCGCCGTCGGGGTCAAGTGGATGCCCCAGGTCCGGTTTCTAGGGAGGAGAAGGGGACCGGTGCCAGGGGTGCGCCGGTCCCCGAGGTAGGACTTGGAGTGAAGACTAAACGTGTTGAGTCTCTCAGCTTGGAGTCACTTGCGAATGAAGGTCATATGAATTCTTGGTGACCTCCTCCGCAGTTCCCCCGTCCCCTTCGACCCGCACCATCAGCCCGCGGCCATGCCGCACATCCAGACCACGTACCCAAAAAATGATGTCCTCGGCGATATTCGTCGCGTGATCCGCAATGCGCTCCAGGTGCCTCGTTGCCAGTACGAACTGCATCCCCGGACTCACCAGCGCCACATCTCGCGTCATGCTCTGCAGCAGCGTCTCGAAAATCTGGTCGCGGTATTGATCCACCATGTCGTCGCTTTCCAACACCTGCGCCGCAAGCTCCGCATTCCGAAATATCAACGCTCCTAGGCTGCGGCTCACCATCGACCGCACCGCTTCCGCCATCGGCGCCAACTGCTCCGGCATTTTCGCCTCCGGCGTGTCGCGCAGCGTAATAACGCGTTCTGCCAAACTCACGGCAATATCACCGATTCGCTCCAAATCGTTCGTGATTTTCAGCGCTGCGACAATCAGTCGCAGTTCGTCGTCGCTGAATCCCCCTCGACGCAGCAGCCGGACGGCATGCTCGTCGATCATGATCTCCATCTCGTTGATTCGCGGCTCGAACAGGAATACTTCTCCCGGCAATCCCGCCGTTCGTGGATTATCGAATCCGATAATCGCGTCCAGCGCGCGGTTCATTGCGCTTTCCACCACCCGCGCCATCGATACCAGGTAGTTCACCAGCACATCGTAGAGAACCGCTTCAGTTAGTCCCGGAGCTGTAGCCACACAAACCTCCGCGTCTGGCTGCAAGGGCCGCGCTGCTCCTAGCATGCAACCGATTTATTACACTCTGTTAACGCTGAGGTAAATAATTGCAAAGAAAAGGGATTACGCGCTGGCTGGGGTACCTCCACGGTACACCCGCGAAACGCCACTTCCCCGTGTCCCGGCTCTCTCCGGGTCGAATACCGGCACCGCAAAATGAAACTTTGAGCCCAATCCCACTTCGCTTTCCACCCAGATCCGTCCGCCATGCACCTCCACCAGGTGCTTCGCAATCGACAACCCCAGCCCCGTACCGCCTGCCTCCCGCGACCTCGCCACGTCCACCCGGTAAAATCGCTCGAAAATCCGCGGTTGGTCCGCCTGCGGTATCCCGATCCCAGTGTCTGCTACCGTGAAAATCACTTCATCGCCACGCACTTCGGCACTCAGCTCGATCTTCCCGCCTGGCAGCGTGTATTGGATCGCGTTGTCCAGCAGGTTTTGCAGCACTTCCTGCAGCCTTCGATTGTCCGCTGCCACTTCCGGCAACTGACTCGGCAAGCTCAGTGAGAGTGTCAGACCCTTCTCCGCGGCCCGCCTCTGCGCCGTTTCGTAGCACGACTCGATCAGCAGCGGAACGCTCACCGCCCGCACTTCCAGTTCCAGTTGCTCCGCGTCCATCTGTGAAAGCCGCAGCAGGTCTTCCGTCAACCGCGCCAGCCTTCGTGAGTGTTCCAGAATAATTGCCAGGAACCGCCCGCGGTTCTGCGGATCGTCGATTGCTCCGCCGATCAGCGTTTCTGCAAACCCCTGGATCGCCGTCAGTGGCGTACGAAATTCGTGTGACACGTTCGCCACAAAATCTCGCCGGATCCGTTCCAACTTCCGTAGATCCGTGATGTCGTGCAGCACAATCACCGCGCCCGATGTTTCGCCGGCACGCACCGCCGCCACGGTCGCCGCGAAGTAGTGTTGCCGCAGCGTTCCGGTCACGATTTCCGCTTCTACCCGTGGCTCTCCTGCCAGCACTCGCCGCACTGCTCCAATCAGCTCTGTCTGCCGCACCACCTCCAGCAGCGAGCTCCCCGACACCGGCGGCACATCCAATCCCAATATTGACGCGAACCCCGGGTTCGCAAACACTAATCTTTCCCCGGCATTCACCACCGCCACGCCTTCCACCATCGAACCCAAAATTGCCGCCGAAAGATTCCGCTCTTCCGTCAATGTGCAAATCGTTCGATCCATCCGCGCAGCCGTTTGATTCAGCGATGCTCCCAGCGCATCCAGCGAATCGTTGGCCCCATCTGTCGGCAGCGGCCGGAAATCTCCCTCGGCTACTCGCCGCGAAAACTCCCGCAACCGTTCCACGCGGCCCGCGTACGACTGCGACATCAGCATCGCCACTGCACCCGCGCACAAGTAAATCAGCAGCGACCACACCCACAACCGCCGCCGAAAGCTCCACAGCTCGCTCCCAAATCCCGCCACTGGCAGCGCCAGCCGCAACACCACCGGCGTGCCTCCGGGCAAATCCTCACGCACGGCGTAATACATCAGCTGTTCGTCCACCGAGACGCTTCGCCGCGAGGCCTGCCCTTCGCCGCTTTTCAGTGCTTCCACCACTTCCGGCCGCTCGGCGTGGCTTTCCATCGTGGCCGTTTCTGATTGCGAGTCCGCCAGCACCCTTCCATCCGCGGAGATCACCGTGATGCGCACGCCGCTCGAGGCATTCGCGGCCACCCAGGTATTTAGCGCGGCAAGTTGCTCGGGAGTTTGTGGTGTTCCGCTGGTTAGCGGCAGCGGGTGCAGATTCATCAGGTGCGCCAGCGACTCCAATCGCTGGTAACCTTCCGTTTCATAACTGTTCCGCAGGGCTCGCTCGGCAAGGAAATCCACCGCGAGCAGCACGCTCAGCAACAGCGCAAGGTACGTCAGCGCCAATTTCCCGAAGAATCTACGTTGCACGGGTTTCGAACAGATACCCCGCACCACGCACCGTCTTCAAGTGCAGGGGATTTTCTGGATCGGCTTCAATCTTCTCGCGCAATCGCCGTACATACACGTCCACGCTGCGCGGCGTCACAAAGCGGTCGGTGCCCCACACCGCGTCTAGCAATTGATCGCGCGTAAATACGCGATTCGGCCGTGACGCCAGGTAGTACAGCAGCCGGAATTCCAGCGTGCTCAGCGGCACCGGTCTCCCGCTGTGGCTCACGCGATAGGACGCAGGGTCAATCGCCAGTTTCCCTATCTCCAAAATGCGCGGTGCGTCCGCTGGGGGTTCCGCGCGGCGCAGCAATGCCTTCACGCGCGCAATCAGTTCCCGCGGGCTGAACGGTTTCGTCACGTAATCGTCCGCGCCCATTTCTAGCCCAACCACGCGGTCTGCTTCATCCCCTCTCGCGGTCAACATCAGCACTGGCAAACGGTTCAACGATTCCTCTTTGCGGATTTCCCGGCAAATTTCCAAGCCAGACATCTTCGGTAACATCAGGTCCAACAACAACAGGTCCGGTGGGGTCTTTTTGATTGTCGCCAAGCCGCTACTTCCATCGAACGCCGCAGCAACCTGAAACCCTTCGTTAACAAGGTTATACCGGACGAGCTCTACGATATCGCGGTCGTCCTCAATGATCAGGATGCGCTTCATATACAGCTCTCGGGCTGGCGATCGCATCGGTAGCAGTTTACCGTAGCGCGCCTGATTGCGATAGGCATGGTCTGGTTGTGACACCTCTTGGTGCGTCATACCAATTCGCATATATTGTGACAACTTCAGCAATCCTCGTGGTAACCTGCATATGACAACAGTATGAATCCGCTGTAAATACCCAGAAGCTCCTCAAAGTGCACGGCTTTTAGCCAATGCCCCCTCGCTGGACGTAGGGGCCGCCTTAACGGAGCCCCGCTCGAACGAGCGGCTCAATTCCGAATCGTCAACACTGGACACCGCGCTCCGCACACCACCTTATACGCCGCCGCCCACGGCACGTGTGAGCTCTCCCGGCGGGTCGGCTCCTTCAATCCCAAAACCACGAGATCTGCCTTCAGCTCATGCGACGCTTGTAGGATCTGCTCGCTCACGATCCCGAACCTGACTATCGATTCCGGTCGCACCGCCATCCTTCCATTCTGCTCAATCAACTCCTCTAGCCGTTGGCGCGTCGTTCTTCGCACTTCCTCTCTCATCTCCTGCAGGTCCCCGGTCCGCGACCAGTGGAAACCCTGCGGTATCGGCGCCGCCGGTTGCACATTCAACAGCACCAACCTCGCTCCAAATTGGTTCGCAAATGACACTGCATAAGGCAAAGCCTTAAGCGAAGCCGCGCTGAAATCTGTGGGAAACAAAAAGGGTCGTACCGGCTCCGCTTTGTTCATCAGCGCGTCTTCGTACGAACACGGTCCCACGGTCACCACAAAACAACCCGCGTTCCGGAAAATCTCTTCGGCCACCGACCCCAGCAACAGCTTACCCAACCCGCCGCGTCCATGCGTGCCCACGACCACCACATCAATATGCTTTTCCCTGACCACGTCTTCCAACTGCTCCGAAATGTTTCCATCCTTCAGGATGAACTCGCTGGCCAACCCCGTCAGCGCTCCGCTCGTCAACAACTGTTGCTGTAGCTTTTGCATATCGCGCCGGCTCGCATCAATCGCCAGATGCAGCGCCTCGGAACCCGCGATCGTGTAGCCAATCGAAGACACCACGTGCACCAAATGAAATTTCGCCCCGAAGTGACGGGCGATTGCCAGCGAGTGTCGTAGAGGTTTGCTCGATGCTTCCGAAAAATCGAACGCCAGTAGGACGGACTTCACCTGGACATCTACTGCTGCTGCGATGGAAGACATTTTGCTCCTCCTTCCCAGCAACCTGCCGGGGATGCTCCCCCCAGCTTCATACCTATCACCCGGGGGGACAGCCCGCCGTGAGCCCGGTCACGCCCTCCAGACACACTGACACGTCTTATCTCTGTACCAGCTTGGCATTTACTTAGTGAAATGGATTCGATAAGCGTGGGCGTACTTGCCCACAGCAGCCTCTGGAACGCGAACGTGCAGCCCGTCTCGCAATTGCTCAAAGCTCAGCTGCTTCTCCGATCCCAGCAATTCCACCGATGCCACCGGTGCCTCTCCTGGCGTGCCCGCGGCCAACGCTTGAATCAACGCCTCTCCCGTGGTCGGCCAACCCAGCTCAATCGCATAGAGCGTGCCGCCCTTCGTCGTGAATCGGAAGTCCGCCGCTGTATAGTTTTGCGTGTCGGTATCGTGGAACGCCCCTTCCACCACCTTCGTCGGACCTTCCCCATATACCCGCCAGGGACGCGTGCCGTAGATCGCCTCCCCGTTCACCTTGAGCCACGCCCCAATGTCGCGCAACACCTGCTGTACCTCGTCCGGAATCGTCCCATCCGATCGTGGCCCAATATTCAGTAACAAATTTCCGTTCTTGCTGACGATATCCACCAACTGATGGACAATAAATTCCGGCGACTTGAAGGTATCGTGTTCGATGTAGCCCCACGAACGGTTACTGACGGAGGTATCCGTTTGCCAGTACAGCGGCCGTATCTCCGATAATTGCCCGCGTTCAATGTCCAGCACCCCTGCGTTTTCTGGCATGGCGTAATCCTTGAAATTGATCACGCCCACTGGCTGTCCCGCTTGCGTATTCGTGTTGTAGTAATACGCGGCAAATCGCGTCAGTGCCGCCCGTATGGACGGCTGCCCGATCCACCAATCGAAATACATCACTTCGGGATGGTACTTCTCCACAATCTCCGCCGAGCGCGCTAGCCAATCTTTCGTCCAAGCCCCGGAAACGTACGTGAAGTCGTCATTCAGCGGAGTGCCGTTTTTATTATTTAGCCAAACGTGTGCTGGTCCGTAGAATGCCGCGTACTGCGGATCGTTTACGTCCGATCGGATCTCCCGTCCCACTCCCAGAAAAAAGTCATGTTCCACGCGGTGCGACGAAGCGCCGAAATGCAGCCCCTCCTGCCTCACCGCTTTTTCCAACTCTCCCCACAAATCGCGGTGCGGCCCCATTTTTGTCGCCGTCCAATCGGACAAACCGCTGTCGTACATCGCAAATCCATCGTGATGCTCGAAGACCGGCACGACGTATTTAGCTCCTGCCTCTTTAAACAGTCGCGCCCAAGTCTCCGCGTCAAACTTTTTCGCCGTGAATTTCGGAATAAAATCCTTGTATCCAAACTTGTCCGGTGGGCCATAGACCGCGAGGTGGTGTTTGTATTCCTCCGAGCCCGCCGTATACATCTCCCGCGGATACCACTCACTTCCGAACGCGGCCACGGAATACACGCCCCAGTGGATGAAAATCCCAACCTTCGCGTCTTTGTACCACTCCGGAACCTGATAGCTTTCCAGCGATTGCCAGTCCGCCCGAAAAGGACCCTTCCGATTCACCTCGTCGACGCTCTGCAAGATCGCCATCCGCGCGGCATCGTACTTCCCACTCGCTTTTTGCCAAATCTCGTCGAGTGTCGCAGGATCGGCAGAAGCCGTCGGCGCGTTCGGGTCTGCTGCTTGAGCGCGAATCACGGTCGGCAACAAAGCAAGACTCATTGCCACCAGTCCCAATGAGAATAAATTCGTCCTAAGTTTTCCGGCGACCATGCGCCTCCGTTTCCCCTTCCCCGCAACCGCACCCGATGCTTCGCCGCGCCTTGAAGTGCCCGCGCTATCTGAATTGCTCACGGGGAATAAAGACTCGCCCCCGTAATGAATCTGGTCGCTGCTTGTGCGCTTTACGACGGAGGATTGCTTTCCGTACTCCCTGCCGAGTCCTGCGCAGGCTTGGCGCCCTTCGGTTTGCCGATCTTCTCCTGTTCGTCCACCGAGAAGAGCATGTAATTGTCGAAGCTGTGCCGGCGATGTACTCGTTGCCCTTGCCAGTCGAAATACACTTCCGCAGAATGCGGCAGCCACAAATTTATGCTCTCCTTCTGAAATTTCACCGCGCCATATTCAATCACCGTGTGCTCCGCAACCATTTTCACTTGCGGCATCGGCGCAACCAAATCCGTCTCCAGCCTCACGATCTGATAATTGTCCGCGGAGATCCACGCCCGTCCTCGTAACGCCGCGGGATACAGCGGACCGAACATCCCCACGCGAAAACCACGATTGGCTATCGGTTTGTCCGCGCGCTGCCGGAAATGCACTTGCCACACCGGATTCCCATCCCATTTCCCCAGCCCTTCGCACGTCATGTCGTAATTGCCCGCGTAGAATGGATGAAAAATTAATACCAGCGCCGGCAATCCACTCGTGATCACCCCATCCGGCATCTGCGTGGAAGCGCCCCCCGCATTTCGATATTCATCCACGCTCAGCATCCCCGGCCGGATCTCCTCAATAGAAACTACATAGGAAAACTTCCGCTTCTCCGGCGACGAAGACGCCACTCCCCATTTGTTAATCGTCTGGTCGCTCACCCATTCCGTTGCCGTAAATCGGTTCACATCGTGCATCAGTTCAACTAGCCGCTCGCCCGCCTTCTCTAACACCCCGTCCAACGAGCAAGCCGTTCCTGTTTCCACCGGCGGCACTTTCTCATCCACGTCTGCCGGCATCCAGCTCGACGGAAGCGGCAATGCGGTCGCCGCCATCGAGATTGTCTTTAGCGCATCCCCGGCGGAAGCATTCAACACCGTACTCGGATTCTTCAATTGCTCCAGCTGTTTGGCGGCCGCCGCATCCCCCGGATTCGACTTCAGATGCTCTTGCAAAATCTGCATCGCGCGTTCTTTGTCCCCTCGTTCGGCAACCATCGCCGCCAGGAACGGTTCCAGCGATGCTGCTCGCCCTTGGCCCAGTTCCAGCGCGCGCTCCGCCTCATGTATCGCCTCTTCTGGTTTGTGCTGCGTGTAATCCGCTTCCGCCATCAGCGCGTGTGCTCGCCAGGACGACGGCTCCGCTTCCATGGCCCGCTGGAGATACGGCACGGCCTCCCCGGCCTTCTTTTCGTGCAGTAGTTCCTGACTCATCTCCAACAGCGAACTCAAATGCTTCGGGTCCAGCGTCAGCGCCGTGCTCCAATGTGCCAGAGCCTGCGTCACATCATTCGTTTGCGCGCAATAAACCCCGAACAAATACTCGATCTCCGGGTTACTCGGCGCATCTTTTTCCGCAACCTCCAGATGATGGAACGCATTATTGGGCTTCTGCGTCCTCAACGCTTCCAGCGCTTTTCCCACTTCCTTTTGTGTCCGCGGATCCAACGCCCCCAGGCTTCGCGCCGACGCGGCATCCTCCGCATCGGAAAGTGGCCGCAATTGCAAGCTCAGCGTGGCCAGTTGTTTGTCATTCGCCAGATCCACGCGCTTCTCTATTCGCTGGTAGCCCGGCGCACTCACCACCACTCGAAACTCCGACTTCGGTACGCGGTTGAACCGCGCTTGCCCATCTTTCGCCGTTGTTCGGTCATACAGCTGTCCGTTGGCGCTGATCAGTTGCACACTGATCTGGCCCTGCACGGACTTGCCGTCCGTCCCTTTTATGTTGATTTGCAAATCGTGCGAGATGAAACCTGTGGCTAGACCGATTCCACTGGGTGCCGAAGACAGTTTCCCCTGTGCGTACACTCCGCCCGCCCACAGCACACTGGCAAGACCCCACGCCATGAGCTGCGCACTCGAGACACGCATCACCCACTCCTTTGCAATGGGCGGACCTGGTTTGCCTCCAAATTATATAATGCCGACGCCTTCCCTACGACCGCTCTTGCGCCAAACTGAGCCACTGTAACGGCCAATCCGTACGGTTACTAACGCGGAACAACGCTCCGCCCGCGGTGACCGCAATCACTGTCCAGATTCCCCCGCAGCTTCATTCTGTAGCAGGCGCACCACGGTCCCCACCCACGCTCCAGTGTCTGCTCCTCGTCCTGGCGCCGCTCTGACAACGAAATCATCATGCTTCTCCGTCTCGACTATATCTCCTGCGCCCTAACCGTTCTTTCCACCATTCTTGTGGGACGCAAACTCTGGCAAGGTTGGGTGATCGCCGGCGCCAACAGTGTGGTGATCTGCTGGATTGGCATGCGCACCGCGCAATTCGGTTTTGTGCCTGCCAACCTCTTCTGCATCGCCCTTTATTCGTACAATCTCTGGACCTGGCGCAAGCGTTAGGCCATGCTGGCACAAGTGCCCCTTTCAGCAGCGCTGAATGAGTGAGGTGGTAACTGTCTGGTCTTCCGATTCTCGTTCTGGATCGTGCTCTGTGTCACCAAGTCTTGCTGCCTGAGCACCCCTTGCTGATCGCGCTTAACGCGTTGTCCGCTGACGTCAGCTTGCACGAGTAGTTCTCGCCGCGGCTGTCAAACCAGTTGTAGCTCTGCGAAGATTGCGCCCCGGTGTTCCCGATAATCTCAAACGACGAACTCAGTTCCAGCAGGTCCGTCGAATTCACCTTATTGTCCACAAAGCTCGCGTAAAACGGCGATACCAGGTCCTGCTTGTATTCCTGCGATACGTTCGACAGCTGCGTCGCTGATCCGTCCGCCGCGAATGTATCCGTGTAGTTAAACGTCAGCGGATAATTCAACGTCTCCTGCCTCTGGAACCGCGACCGGCCCTGGCCCGCCGTGGTCATCGATTGCACGTTGGTCTGCTGCGAAACGTCCTGCGTATAGGTCGTCGCCGTAATGTTGAAATTCTGCACGTTCTTGAAATTCACAGTTTCCTCTACTTCAGTCTCCACTCTTCCATGTGACGTGTTCACGAATCCCGCTAACTTAAAGGCGCGGCTCGATGTAGTGTTCACCGTCCCGGTCACGTTCCCTGACGAATCTGTCTGCACATTCTCGGTGATCGAAGGATTGGGCGCCGCGCTTAGCGTGTTTTCCGTCACGTCTCCGGTCACCTGTTTTGAACCGTGATCGAGATACAACAGCAATGTGCCCGTCGCCGAAAAATACGAGTTCGCGTTGAACACGCTGAGCGCCACCGTGTGCTGCTGCCCGTTGCTCAGCAGTCCCGCGAATGGCGTCAAATCCACGCGGTACGGCACAAAGTTTAATGTCTGCACGCCAGGTATCGGCGCCCATAACAACGGATCCAATCCGCCGGTATAAATCCATGGATATACCGGGGCTACGCCTGCGGGGGTTCCATCGATGCTGACCTCCCCTTCGCGAAACGCCGTGTTCCCGCAGCTCTCCAGTTCCGTGGTCGCGTCATTGGGAACGCAGGAATACCAGAATTCATCTCCAATCTGGCTCTGCGTGATCACATCCAGGTATGCGCGCTCGATGTTCTGCGGCAAGGATAACGTCGTTGCCAGTTGATCCGTCGTCGTGTACAGAAACGCCGGCTCATTGAATCCGCCACTTGAATTCGGTTGCATTAGCGGCACCACCGCGTCGGCGGAACGTCCAGGGTCGCTCCAATCCTGCTTCCCTTGTGCCGGATAAAACTCCAGTTGCGCGCTCCCCGAGATAATTCCCGTATACGTGCTGTTGACGGTGTTTCCCAAAATCACGTGCCCGGTCTGCGGGCTGCTAAACAGTGCCGCATAATCGGTCTCGTCGCGTTCCACATGCCAAGATGGCGCCAAGTTCTGCCCGGGCTCCGCCGTAGTTCCGAAGTAAATATTCACATACCCGAGATCGATGATCGCCGTGCGGTCGAACTGCACGCCCGCCGTCACGCCGAAATCCGCCGTAAACACAATCTTTTCGTACGGCCCAGGGCACGAAGCAGGCGGCGCAAATTGGAAGCTCTGGATGTTGTAGTTCACAAACTGGTATCCCGCGAACAGCGGAACGGTGCACGGCTTTTCATGCGGACGCGGCACCGGCGGATCTGCCGTCACCGTATTCTGCGACCCGATCGTCGCTGGCGGCGCCTGCGCTTGCGTCGCGCCGGCAAACACAACCAAAACCGACACGCACAGAGCACAGCAGTTAAAATACCCACTTCGTGGCTTTTTCATGGGGAACTCCTTGAGGCTACACGGCGTCGCTGCCAGCTTCCTTCGGGACACCTTCTTTTCCCACCGCTCCGCCAGCCTGTCAAGAAAAACTTCCGTTACTTCTCGATCCATTCCGTGGCGCTTCCAGCTCGAAAAATAATACGGAATTCTGCCATTTTCGCCTCTCGCCGTAACAACCTGCAACGCCAAACCCGTCCTCTGCGTCACACATAAGCAGCAGAGAGCGATGCATCTTGTCTAAGATAGGCTATTACTTTGTCCCGATTCTTACTCTGGCATCCGTGAGTCTCGCAACTTTGCTTGCCTTCCCGCAATCCCAATCCATGCCTCCACGCTCCTCGGCTAAACCTACCGGGTCCACGAAACCCAAAATCGCTCCTCGCTCCGAATATGTCGGCGACCAAGCCTGCGCCGAGTGCCACCAGGACAGATTCAACACTTACGAAAAGACCGCGCACCATCTCACTTCCCAACTCGCCAACAAAAACACCATCCTCGGCACCTTTGCTCCCGGCACGAACATCATGACCACCGCCAATCCCAATCTCACTTTTCGTATGGACCAGAAAGGCGATGAGTTTTTCCAGTCCGCCATCTGGACTTCCCCCGACGGTGGACCGCCGCGTACGCGCACAGAGCGTCTTGACCTCGTCATCGGTTCCGGCGGCAAAGGCCAAACCTACTTATATTGGCGCGACAGTCAACTCTTCCAGCTTCCCGCCGGTTATTCTACCGTCTTCCATCGCTGGATCATCAGTCCCGGCTATATTGACGGCCAGGCCGATTTCGAGCGCGCCGTCATCCCGCGTTGCCTGGAATGTCATGCCGCTTATTTCAAGGCCGCGGTTCCCGATCCCGAAATCAACATCTACGACACCACTAATTTCGTGCTCGGTATTTCCTGCGAACGCTGCCACGGCCCGGGTCGCCGGCACGTGGCCGCTTACAAAAATCCCGGTTCCTCCCACGCGACGGCAGCCATCGTCAATCCCGCCAAACTGTCTGCCGCGCGGCAGGCCGACATCTGTGCGCAGTGCCACGGAGGCCAAGGCGATCGCTTCCTCGCTCCCGCCTTTTCCTACATCCCGGGCCAACCCCTGCAGAATTACATCGATCTCGGTCCGCTCGATTCCGCCAAAGACGTTGACGTGCACGGCAAGCAAGGCAAATTGCTTATGAAGAGCAAGTGCTACCAGATGTCGCCGAACCTCAACTGCTCCACGTGCCACGACGTCCACCAGCAGCAGCGCGATTTGGCGGTCATGTCGCAACACTGCCTCGCCTGCCACAAGGTAGAATCTTCGCCAACCCACGCGAAAATCGGCGAGCGGATCAACCAGAATTGCATCGACTGCCATATGCCCAAGCTCGGCTCCAAAGTCGTCTACATCGACATCAACGGCCAGCGCATTCGCCCCAAGTTCCGCTCCCACTGGATCAAGGCCTACTCTCCAGAAGAACTGCAATGACGGTACTAGTTCCCTGCCACGATACGGCCCAAAACAACCGCTAGAGCCACAGCGAAAAACGAGAGTAGAATGGCCTCGGTTCTGCCCAAGCTTTAGCTCGACCGCCGCCGTTCACCGTCCAACGGGCGGCCTACCAAATAAAAAATCTCGCGGAGGTGTGGCATGGCAACGGCAAATCCAGCGGAAGGGTTGCGCAGCCCATTGGGAGCAGCCAAGAAAATCACTGGCTGGTATATCGCAGCCGCGGTGCTGTTCATCGTTTTGGGCATGTTCGCAATCATTGAACCCGGCGTGGCCGGTTTGGGCGTCACCTTGCTCGTCGGTTGGCTGCTCATTTTCGGCTCCGTGTTTCATTTCATCGCGGCGTTCAAAGGCGGAGGCGCGAAGCAAATCATCTTCCAGGTGCTCATCGGCATTTTGTATCTGGTTGGCGGATTTTATTTTCTGACACATACCATCATGGGCACTGCGACGCTCACGCTTCTGCTCGCAGGCATTATCCTGGCGGAAGGGGTGATCGAGGTGATCTCTTATTTCCGCAACCGCAGTGAAGGCGCTTCGGGATGGATCCTCTTTAACGGCATCATCACCTTGTTGCTCGGTGGGCTCATCTGGTTCCACTGGCCTTCCAGCACGGTCTGGGCCATTGGCACGCTCGTTGGTGTGAACCTGCTGATGACCGGCATCACCCGCCTGATGTTCGGAATGGCCATCCGCAAAGCGGTGAAAACCGCTGCGCGCTAACTTCAAGATCGTGTACCAGCGGCTTTACGCCGCTGACGGCGGATAAACCAACCGCTACTGCGTGTCCCCTTTCCAGCGGATCTGCTCCAGCTTTTCCGGCGCCAGCGATCAAGGGACCTTGCACGCGAAGTTTGTCGCGTCGTTGGTGTTGCCCACCCCCTTGTACTTGGCGACTGCCGGATAGGAACAGATGGGCCGTCTCATGTTCACGTGATTGTCACTCACACGCGAGGCGATCAAGCGATCGGGCGCGACTCCGAACTCGCGCCAACGCTCCAGCGCGGCGATCCAGTTCACTTGGGCCGGCCCCGGCCCACCCCCGCAATGCGCCATACCGGGTACCATGAAGAGCCGTAGCCAATCCTGCTGCGACGGCCCCATTCTTGCCAATATACTTGCATAATAATTGACAGTGCTCAGCGGGGAGATTGCGCCGTCGGATCCGCCATCGTTCCAGCCATGATAGAGGAGAAGTTTCCCACCACGAACCCGAAACGCCCAGAGGTCCGGGTTCACGGCGTCGATGAAACCGGCTTTCTTGTCAATCAGGGAGGTATCGCGGTCCAAGTCGAATGTGCGCCAATCCCACGCCGGGTCTTCGTGGGCGACGAACCGGAACAAACCCACGTCGATCGATCCCGGTTCAGGCTTGGCGGAGGTCAACATGTCCCAACCGGTTTCGCCGCCAGGCACTAATCCGGGGAAAATCAATTCCCCGGTTGTGCGTCTTGCCGGGGCATACCCCATCTTCACTGCGTCTACCTGTGGCGCGGTCAAGCAATCGTCCCGGTCGGTGCCGCGGCACAAAAGTGTTGCAGGATCGAAGTGGCATTGGCGTGGGTCCGTCAGCAGGCCATCAGTCACTCCGTCGAGTGCGTCGCACGCGGCGAGCACGGCATGATGAAGGAGGGCGAGTTTCGTGGGAGGGACAACGCTCGCCGAGTTTTGCAGGATCTTCGCTTCGACGGCAATCCGCCAGGCACTCAGGTGAGTCTGATTATTCGCTGGAGCTCCGGCGATAATCCCGTCGAAGTCTTCCGGGTAGCGCTGCGCCTCCATCAGGCCCTGTCGGCCTCCCGTGGAGCAACCCGTGAAGTACGAGAGCCGTGGCGCGCGACCGTAGAACTTGGCAACGATGGCTTGCGATTTCACGGCCATCTCGTGGACGGCGCGATACGCGAAATCGACAACTTTTTCCGGATGGCCGATCGCGAAGGACGCGTTCGCGCCTGTGTGTCCTGTATCGGTCGATGCGGTTGCGTAACCCTGCTGCAGCGCCGCGGCCAGCCAGTCGTAGGTGATGGTTCCCGCCAAGCCGCCGTTGCCGACGGCCAGGAATTTGCCATTCCAATGAGCGAGCGGCAGCCAGAGCTCAATCTTGATGTCCGAGTCCGACGAGGGAGTGAGCGTAGCGGCCACCCGACAAAAGGCCGGCAATTGGCTCAACTGTGGCGTCGCACGGTTCGCCGCGGGCAGCGTGAATGCTCCAGCCGGCACCACCTGAGCAAGGGTAATCGAAGTGTTCGGGAGCGCTAGGGAGGACAGGCTCTCACACGGCGTGGACTTGAGGGCTTGTCCGTGCGCTGTCAGCGGCGAAAGCAGCACGCACAATCCTGCGGTCACCATCTTCATTGCACGTTCCTCCGAAGTTCCGACGTGCGGGCAACAGAATCCACGTCTCAACACAGAATCTCTGTGGAAGCCTGCAAGTCTAAGACGAATTTGCTCCGGACCGCGTTAGTTCTGTAACCAGAAACATTGATGCGCCGCTGCCCTGGCGCAGCTACTATAAAAAGCACGGGCGCTCACTCTCAAAGAGAATTCCGCGCTCGCACCGGCGCATAGACAAAGAAAAGGTTGCCCTTTGCAAGGCCAAAGGCTAGTATCGCAGTCCTTTGCCGGGCAGCTACCCTCCCTCAAACAAGTAGTTCCTCCGACATGAAAGGGCGCTGCTGCTCACCAATCGCGTAGCAGGGGGTTGCCATGATCCGATCCCGTTCGAGCTGCCGGCGAGTTAAATCCCAGAGCAAATGGAAACTGGAGCTGCTGATGTGCGTGGGGTTGTTGCTGGCCGCTATGCAATGCGCCGCGCAGGACCTACAAAAGGGCGTGACCTATGTGTGCAACGGAGAAAGGATTTTTATCGACAGCTGCAACATACGGGACACCTCGGACAGTTCCACATGCATGGTGGGCCATCCAGACACAATTCTGCCCAATGGACTGATGAAATACACGACCGAGACGCGCGGGTCGCTGAAGAAGCTGCTGCCCACCTGCAAACAACCGACAGCGGAGCAGATTGCGAAAGCCAAGGCATTCGAAAAGAAGCAGAACGACTTGTATGCAGCGAATGCCAAGAAGGCGGAACAGGAAGTCGACGCCAACGAAGCGAGAGCGCAGACAGCGATTACCGGGAGACCGGCGTTGTCACCCGAAGAGCGCGCGACCAACCGGTGCATCACGGCGGGCAGGCTGCCGGCATCGTGCACGGGAAACATGCTGCTGGGCGCGTTCAGCAAAATGTTGACATCGGTGACCGGGGAGAACGCGGAACCGGCGGCAGGGCCGGTGATGGCCGGGGCCTATGAGGGGCCGGGAAACTGGCGGCTGGACTTCATCGACATGGGCGTGCTGGTGAATTGTTCGATGCTGTCGCCGAACCAGCAATTCTACAAACTGAATTTCAGTGGAGCGAATCCCACGATCACGATCAATACCACTCCCAAACCGCTCCTATTGACGCTGACGCCAGACGGGAGAATTGTGGGGCCAGGACCGGTGACCATCGACGGAGTGATTGCCTCGGGGTACACGCCGGGGACCACCACGACGCAAAAGGCGATCTACGTGAGCCAAGACTACGCGGGCAATAAATACGACGCGGCGGGAAACAAGGTCGAGGACAAGACGGTAACGACGCCCGGCTACACGAATTTCTCTCCGAAGAGGACGACATGCCCGGCGGTGAATCTGTCCACCAAGGGAGCTGCCGTCGGCATACAAACCATGCAAACGGATTTGCTCAAGACCATGTTCAGCGGAGAAAAAGGACCGCCCACGCCGGCGGGGATCCGAATGAATGGAATCTATGCAGCGGCAACCGGATTCAGCGTGCAGTTTTTCCCCGAGTCCGCGGTGCTGGGGTGCGGACCGGATGCGGCGAGAGCGTATGCCTACAAAGTCGTCGCGGGAGGAGGAAAAGCAGTGGTCGAGATTGCGGCCCCGGATCATCCGTTGTCGCTAGCGATGAAAGCGGATGGGTCACTGGACCCCGGCAGCACCGGCGTGTATCAGGTACACGGACGAATGATTATCGGGCAGACCGGGGAAGGCGACTTCACGTTTGCGCCGCTGGAGAAGGCGTGCAACCTGGCGGTGCTGACGGCAAGCAAGTCGATACCGTCGAGCGGAGGAGTGGCGACAACGGCAGTAGCAAGCGGACCAGCGACATTGTCTACGCCTGCGGCGCCGCTGGGCAATGCGACACTGATCATCGTTTCGGGATTCCCGGCACAGGCGGGAGCGCCGAATACGTTGGCCGGGCACCCCTATCTGTTGCTGCGCGACAGTTATGGAGCGCTGCTGGCCAAGGCGGGATTTAAGGTCCCGGCGGGCATGTCGCCCTATAAGTTTGTGGGCATGGCCTGCGCAAATCGTACGCCAGATTGCCAGAAGGCCATGGAGGCGGTAAAGGCGAACGCGGCGTCTGCGGTGCGAGCGGATGCAAATGGAAGCGGGACTTTTTCGGGAGTGCCGCCCGGAACGTATTACCTGATGATTAGCGCGCGCTACAACAATCAGGCATTGGTCTGGGAGCAGCCAATTCAATTGAAAGCAGGCACGAACAGCGTGAAACTGGATCAAAGCAATGCGACTCCGTTGAACTGAGTCAGGGTGTCGCACCCATCGGAAGGAAGAGAAGAACAAGGCGCAAGCCCTGCGCTACTGGTTCAGTGGGTTACCTCATCAGCCAGGCCGACCCGTCGCAGCAGTTCCTGAAAGCGCGGGTCGCTGCGCAACGGATCGTACATGGGATCGACCTTGATAGCGGTTACGACGTTGGAATGATTGGCGACCGCCTGTTGGAGGAGGGCAATCGTTTGATCTTTGCGACCCAGCGCGGAAGAAACCAGGAGCAAAGCGACGATTCGCGGTTCCGGCTCCCAGGGAGATTGCTCCATCCTGGTCACCGCGTCTTGTGCCTCGGAAGCGCGGCCCGCGTAACCGTAGATAATGGCCTGTTCCACGGGAAGCCATTGTTGGTTCACCACTGCCGGATGCTGCTGGATGAATTCCTGGGCCTCGGCGAACTTGTGCAGCCGGATGTACGAATAGATTACGGTAGATGCAGCGCGCGGGGCGGCCGGGTCCATGTTGAGCACGGTCAGAGATTGCGCGAGGGCGCGGTCGTATTGCCTGGCGTAGTACAGGATGGTGGCGTGATCCGCGGCGATAATCATGGATAACGGATCGAGTTGGCGAGCTTTCTCGCTTTCCGCCAAAGCTTCGTCAAAACGGCCCATCCAGGAAAGGTATTCGGCGTACCACTGATGCGCGGTGGCGTAGCCAGGATCCAACTGGATGGCGCGTTTGAATTCTTTTTCGGCGGTTTGCCAGTCGTAATCGTAATTTTCGGCAATCAATGCCAGCGAGGTATGCGCTTCGGCCAGGGTGTCGTCGAGTTGCAGGGCCTTCAGGGCGGCGGCACGCGCTTTGGGCATAAGCTCGTTTTGTGGACCCATATGCCAGGTGCTCATGAGCCCGTCGGTGTCCGCCAAGCCGGCATAGGCGCGGGCGTAGTTGGGATCGCGAGCAATGGCCTGCTGAAAATAGTCGGCAGCGCGCTGAAAACCCTGGTCCGTGCGTTTGTTCCAGAAATAGCGGCCCTGTAGATAAAGGTCGTAGGCGGCATAGGAACCCGGGGAAGGCGCTGGCTTGGCGGCTACGGCGGCAGCCGGCTTGGGCTTTTCTCCCAAAGTGACCTGCATCTCGTCGCCGACTTCTTGTGCCACTTCGTGCTGCAGCGTCAACAGACCAGCCAGCTCCCGATCGTACTCGCGCGACCACACCGGTGTCTGATCTTTTACGCGCACGAGTTGGACGGTGATGCGGACTCGGCTGGAATCCCTGCGCACGCTGCCTTCGAGCACATACTGAACGCCGAGTTCGCGGCCGATCTGAGGCAACGGCTCGGAGTTGCCTTTGTAATGCATGACCGAGGTGCGCGCAATCACGCTCATGCGGTCCGGGTCCATCTGGCCAAGCTGGGCGATCATTTCTTCCGTCAAGCCGTCGCTGAAATATTCTTGGCCAGGGTCTCCGGTCAGGTTAGAAAAAGGCAGAACCGCAAGTACCACCTTTTCTCCGGCCAACCCCTGACGTGGGTGCGCCCTCCGCCACGCGAAAGCTCCGACCGTCGCCAACACCAACACAGCCAGAACACCTGCGACGAGTCTTGGCCAGCGTGAATGCCGCGGCGCGGCTGGCGTTTGCGCGTCGACCGAACTTGCGGGAACATCGCGCGCCGGCAGTCCTGCCAGGGGTACTTCCTGCACCGGGGCCACGAACCGGTAACCCACGCGGGGAATTGTCTCGATATACCGCGAATTGTCCGGGGAATCCCCCAGCGCGGCGCGCAGCTTTTTGATGGCGCTGTTCAGGCTGTGCTCAAAATCGACAAAGGTGTCCGCGGGCCAAAGCTTCTGCTGCATTTCGTCACGGGTAACAATTTCGCCCGGTCTCTCCAGTAACAAGGACAGGATGCAGAACGGCTGGCCGCGCAGCCGCAGGCGGGTTCCATGTTTTCTGAGCTCGCGGGCGCGAATATTCGCCTCAAAAACACCAAAACGCAGGATTTGGCCTTTGTGTGCTTGAGGCATTTCGACTCTCCAGGTCGGACGGAAGACGACAGGCGCGGGCGCCTCCGGTCACCTGCAGAACTAACCGCATTTGTATCAAGGAAATGACCGCTCATCAACATTTCATGCTCGGAGCATTGCGCAATCCTCGTTAATCCTGCGACAGTTCGCCGCACCTGACGCTTGTGCGCCGTTCAAACGGCCATCGGCGGCGGCCGACCCTCGAAAGGAACTCAATGCCGACTCATACTACTGCATTACCGCCAAAAGGTCCTGCTGCAAAGCCGACCCGTGCGAAAAAGAACCTTATCAATAGGCGAGTGCGCATCGCTTCCGTGATGGCATTGCTTGTCCTGGCCGCAGCGGGTCTGGCTTTCAGCGATTCCATCGGCTTGGTCATTCCTGAATTTCAGGTGTTCGGAGATCCTGACGGCGCATTTGCCACCATAAACATTGGCGGCCCGACCGACACTTCCACCAATCCGTTTTTCCTGGACATGGGCACGAACGGCCGAAGGTGCGTCACCTGCCATGAACCAAGCGACGCTTTTTCGGTTACCCCGCCGCACCTGCAGCAGCGCTTCTATGCTACGGGTGGAACTGACCCGATTTTCCAGCCGGTCGACGGCGCGAACTGCCCGACGGCCGATGTGTCCACCGTAGAGAAACGGCCCGAGGCGTATAGCTTGCTGCTTAACAAAGGCCTGATCCGCATCTTTCTCCCCGTGCCCGCGAATGCCAACTATCAGGTGATGAGCGTCAATAATCCGTATGGCTGCAATGCCGCGGATGTGATCTCCATGTACCGGCGGCCGCTGCCAACCACGAACCTTCCGTTTCTGAGCGCCGTGATGGTTGACGGTCGGGAGTCCACGCCGGCCACGGGCACCACAAAAATCATCTTCGGCAATTATCCTGCTTCGTTAATGAGCGACTTGGCCCATCAATCGGTGGACGCGACGGTCACCCACGCGCAAGGCGACGGAACCCGGCCCACCCCTGCGGAGCAGCAGCAAATCGTCAATTTCGAGACGCAGCTTTTCACCGCGCAGGTGTTCGACTCGCGCGCGGGATGGCTCAACCGGGACGGTGCGAATGGCGGGCCTGCGCTTCTTACCACTCAACCTTTCTTCATAACCATCAATTCGAGCGTGAATCCGCTGGTGCCCGCTTTGGAGCAGCCGGGCGGGCTCGTCACTCCAGGAGATGGCCAGTTCACTCCCAACATTTTTAACCTCTACGAAACATGGACGCAGCAAGAAGGTGGGTATTATGGTGATTTCGCCGCAGCTCGGGAGTCCATCGCGCGCGGTGAGGTGCTTTTCAATTCTTTGCCAATTCCGATCAGCGGCGTGGCCGGCATCAATGACGATGTGGCCGCAGGAGGGCTTGTCGCCGGGGGAATTCCGGTCCTGCAAGGGACCTGCGGCACGTGTCACGATACACCGAATGTGGGCAATCACTCTTTCCCTACTCCCTTGAATATTGGCACTGGAGACCCAAGTCCAACCTCGCCGTTCGTCAACCTTGGCGGGCTGGATGTGAGCTACTTGCCGCAGATCACTGTGTGCCAGAAGGATCCCAGCACGGATCTGCCCACCAACAACTGCAAAACCACTACGGACCTCGGACAGGCCCTGATTGATGGGAACTTCGACCACGTCGGCAAGATTAAAGGGCCGATTCTTCGCGGGCTCGCAGGACGCGCTCCGTACTTCCATAACGGGTCGGCAGCCACCCTTCTGGACGTGGTGAATTTCTACAACACGCGATTTGCGCTAAGTCTGACGGATCAACAGAAAACAGACCTGGTGGCATTCTTGAAGACTCTCTAGCGACAAAGATGAAATGCAAATCGGACCCGTCGCTGGGGAACCAGACCCATCATTTTGCAGACATGCCATTTTACTTTCCGCACGTTGGTCAGCGAGCTCCTTCGCAGAGTCGACCGTCTGTGATCGGCAATCGGGATGGCGGTAACTCTGAAGCGGTCGCCTCTTATTCCAAACGTCCACAGAGTTGCGTGAAGGAAGGGCTGCCAGTTTTCAAGGTTCCGGTGGTGGACTGACAGCCCCGGGGTGAAGGAGTTAGTTGACCGGAATGTACAGCGGGAAAAGGTACGAGGGAACTGTCATAACTGACAGCGGTATAGGACCTAGTGACGGATGCCGCACTCCGTCGGGGCAAGCCAAGATGCACAAAAACCCGTGGGGAGACCTAGATAGCTCTTGCACAGAGCGCAGGCGATTGGTACAACTCCGCCAATGGCCTCGACGATCGCTCCAAATCCCCAGGACAGCGGCTTAACGCCGCTACTACAGGTGCGCCACTCGTTTCTGGTGCGCTTCACGCATTGGGTGATGACCTTGTCGTTTCTGGCTTTGCTGGTCAGCGGGCTCGAAATTGTCATGTCGCATCCGCGCTTCTATTGGGGGGAGACCGGCAATATACACACCACTCCGCTATTCCAGATACCGGTGCCTTCTTCTCGCGACACGGTGCCAACCGGTTATGGCTACGTGCTACCGGACCAGAACGGCTGGAGCCGCTACCTGCATTTTCAGTCGGCGTGGGTTTTGGTGTTGACCGGACTACTGTACTTTGGCGCCGGGCTCTTCAGTGGGCATTTCCGCCGGAATTTACTGCCGAGCAGCGCGGATCTTTCCGCAAAGCGGTTGACGTCTTCGGTTGTGGAACATTTGCGCTTTGCCCGGCCGAGCAAGGAAGAAGCCTGGACCTATAACGTGTTGCAGCGCCTGGCGTATCTGTTGGTCATTTTTGTGCTCTTTCCCATGATTATCTGGACGGGCTTGGCCATGTCGCCTTCGTTTGTGTCGGCGGTTCCGGCCGCAGTGAATTTGCTGGGTGGGCAGCAATCGGCGCGCACGCTGCACTTTTTCCTGACTTGGGCATTAGTGCTCTTCCTTCTAGTTCACCTTTTGATGGTGATTGTTGCCGGATTCCGACATCGCGTGAGAGCCATGATCACCGGACGCATGGCCCAGTGAATGGAGCGAGTATGAACAAGCTATCGCGACGCAAACTGATCACGACCGGCCTTACGGTTACGGCAGGCGCCTCCGGATTGCTGGCCGCCGCCAAGCTGGCGCGGCACTATGGGCTCGTGCCGCCGGATTCCGGAGGGATCTACGGGCCGGGCGAAACACTGACGTACGCGGCGCAGCGCCTGTTGACCAGACACTCGCTGGCGCGGGAGTTTTCGCGGGACCAGATGTCCAAGGAACCGTTTGCGAACGAGGTGGACCCGTTGGGCGCCGAATTCCAGCTTTCGCACCAGGCCGGGTTTGCGGACTGGCGGTTGGCCGTGGATGGTCTGGTAGCGCGCCCGGCTTCGTTTTCTTTGGCGGATTTGAAAAGCTATCCGCGCCGCAGCCACATCACCATGATTCAGTGCGAGGAAGGCTGGTCGTATATTGCGGAATGGATTGGCGCTCCGCTTTCGCACGTGCTGGGATTAGCAGGTGCACTGCCGCAAGCGCGCTATGTGGTCTACCGTTCGATCCAAAAGGACTGGTGGGAAAGCATCGACATGGCCGATGCATTGCACCCCCAAACGCTGCTCGCGTATGGAATGAATGGCGGTGAGCTGCCCGTGGGATTCGGCGGACCGCTGCGCATGCGCGTGGCGCGGCAACTGGGCTACAAAAACATCAAATACCTCACGCGACTCACGGTGACCGACAATCTAAAACAGTTCGGGAAAGGGTTGGGCTCCGCGGCCCCGGAAGGCGGGTACGCGTGGTTCGCTGGTATGTGACCGCGTCGAACCTCATTTCCAGCGATCGCCATGCTTGAGGAGGTAGTGCGCGAAGACGTAGCGCCAGGGAATCAAGGGAATAAAAATAACGACCATGAGAACGGACTTAATATCTTGCGCGGTGGCCGCGTCGATCTGATGAGCAGACCAGAGCGGCAACGCAAAGGCCAGGAGATAAATGGCCTTCCAGGTCAGCTCGAACAGCAGAATTGGCAACATCTGTAATGGGTAGCGGAGTCCCAACGCCGCGGTTAAGCCCAGGCCCGCCAGCAAGGCGAATTGGATCCCCCGCGCGATGGCGAACTCGCTGGTGTGGTGAATTACATTCGGCCAGAAATACACACCAATCCCAGCGGCCATGATCAGGTAGGCCAGTCGCAAGGTGTAAAGACGAAACAGGGAAACCCCGTCGGGCGCGGTGGCCCGGGAAGTCATGTCATTCGATCGAAGCGACGATCCAGCTATGGAATTCATGGGGGAGCATCCTAACACGGAGCGCCGTCGGCGGTTGGGAAGCTCCGGGTCGCTTCCTACTACGAGCACGGAGGGAATTAAGTTTCATGGGGTAGCCTACTCGCTGCCAAGCCACACATTGGCTTAGTCTATTCGCAGATGTTTCTATCTGTCGGACAAAGCGGGCTGTACCTTGATCTCGATTGTTGATTGATAGACGTAATGAGATATCTCTCGTAATTATTGGTTGTAAACGTTAGTTATACTAGATGGTCTAGCTGAATTAGGAAAGGACGTATAAACTGGCGGCGGTACCCTCGAAGAACGGGATGCTCAGCCCCCCGACAGTGCCCAGGAGTGGCAAAGTGCATGCACTTACCCTATTGTCGGTAATTATTCCAGCACGCGACGAGGAAAGCTGCATCGCCTCGACCGTCGAGCACCTGTATGTCGAGTTGCGCCTGAAGGGTGTGCCCCACGAGATCGTGGTGGTCGACGACGGCAGCACGGACAACACTTGGCAGGTCTTGCAAGAAGCTCAGG